>Ga0307508_10000051_pt1 | contig 134500 bp, 129 predicted proteins | sample 9_EM_MG_FD_203089 | JGI IMG/M metagenome (GOLD analysis project Ga0307508, IMG submission 203089) | Populus trichocarpa ectomycorrhiza microbial communities from riparian zone in the Pacific Northwest, United States - 9_EM | ecosystem: Host-associated > Plants > Roots > Unclassified | place... | reverse complement strand
CCACGGCGCCCCCGCGGTCGTGGTCACTCGGCAGCTTGCAGCAAGGTGATGTGCGCAACCAGCTCCTTGCCCTTGGTCTCCGGGCTGTACAGCAGGGTGATGACGAACATGATCGCGGCGCCGGTCGTCGCCACCAGCATCGGAACGGCGAAGCCGAGCGGCTGACCGACGGCGAAGTAGGTGAGCACCGGCCCGGTGAAGCCCGCCCAGATCGCTCCCTGGTGGTAGCAGAAGCCCGACGCGGTCGCCCGCACCTCAGTCGGAAAACGTTCGGTCAGATACGCCGGATTCTGTCCATAGATCGCGCCAAGGAACGCGCCCTGCAGGATGAAGGCGCCAGCCACCATGGGGTAGGAATCGGAGAACAGATAGAGCGGCGTGACACAGGCGCCGATCGCCCCCGGGATGATCATGGCCCATCTGCGGCCGAAGATATCGGCGACGTAGCCCCAGGCACCGCTGGCCAGGAACGCCACCAAATTGGCCAGCGCGATCGGCATCGCGACCATTCCCGCAGCCAGATGCAGGTCCTTCTGCAGGTGGGTGGCGAACATGCCATAGACCGAGTAGTAGATCACGAAGCCGCTCGCCATCCACAGGCACGCCATGATGGTGTTGCCGAGCACGCGGGCGCGGAAGATGTCGAGCAGCGGCGCCCGAAATTCCGTGTTCTGCTCGCGCTGAATGCGGCGGTTCTCCACCCACACCCGCGGTTCCTTGACGTAGATGCGAATCCACACCACCGCCAGCGCCGGCAGCACGCCGAGGATGAGCAGGCCGCGCCAGCCGATCGTGTCGTAGAGCAGTCCGTAGGCGGCGCTCGACAGCAGGAAACCGATACTCCACGATCCCTGCAGCAGGCCGCTCATCAGGCCGCGCGAGCGCGCCGGCCACGACTCCATCGCGAGCGCGGCGCCGGCGGGCCACTCCGCGCCCATGCCGATGCCGAGCAGCGCGCGGAACAGGAACAGCAGCGCGAAGCTCGGCGACAGGCCGGCGAACAGGTTGCAGATCGAATACCACAGGATCGAGATCATCAGCGGCGTCTTGCGCCCGACCCGATCGGCGAGCCAGCCGGAGCCGACGGCGCCCACCAGCCGCAACCACAAAGTGATGGTGAATACCGCCGTGACTTCGATCAAGGGAACGTGGAACGAGTCCGCGATCGGCACCATGATCAGCAGGAAGATGGTGAAGTCGAACGCATCGAGGGTCCAACCGAGCCAGGCGGCGATCCATGCCATCCACTGATCCTTGGTGGGCTCTTTCCACCACGGCACCTGGCCGGGTATCTCAGCTGTCATTGTCATAGGCTTTCCTCCGGTTGTGCTTGAGCAGGCGCATTTTCTGCAGCCGGCCGTCTGCGCGGCCTGAGCACGAGCGTCGGGGGGAAGCGAAGCTGCCAGAGCGCCACTTCAAGACAAGCTATGACGAATTCGCTCCGCCTTGATGGCGGCGAGACTTCAGCCCAAGGCCCAAAATCCCAAGGCCAAAGATCCCAAGGCCAAAGATCTCAAGGCCCAAGATCCCAAGGCCAAAATCCAAGGACTGCATCACCGGCAGCTCCCCGACGCTGCACGATCTCAATCATTCGCGCGGTGAGTATGTCATGCGCTTGCGGCGGGACAAGGGAAGCGATTCACCAACTTTGGGCGGATGAGCATGGCGCTTGGGTAAGGATGACTGACCGGATCGGGATCGCCGCTTGTCTACAACGACACGAAGCCCAGCCGCGCTGCACAAAGCTTGGCGGTGCCGGGCTGGGGCCAATGTCGATGTCGGTGCGCGTCGGCCATCGACATCCCATTGCCGAGCGAAGCCGCAATTGGCTCGCTATGCGAAGGACGGATACGGGGCTCCAGATGTTCCCCGCTGTTCCATGTTGGTGACGGCGGTCTGCAAATCAATATCGGAGAGGCGGATACCGAAGTCCGTTGCCAGCACATCGCGAAACGCTTGATTGCCGCTGATCGTGCGACGATCCACTTCGCCCGATGGATAGCGAATGCTAAGTCGCTGATTGTACAGGGTCAGTCGCGTTCGGTCTGGTCCGGGACGCGCCGCGATCAAATTGTTGAGGTGCGGGCTCTTTGGATGAGTTGCGGTGAACCAATTGCAAATCGCGTATTCGGCGTCGAGACGGGGAAGCAAGACCACCCTGTAGATGTGCTCCCAGTCATGTCCCAGCCTGGACTGCAGCACCAGCTCATCTCCCATCGCCACAAACCGCATGATCTCGTGGGGGGTCTCCTGCTCTTCATCCACCAGGAGCTTCAGCGCGGTCGTCGGTGCAAGATTTCCAAATCCGACATCTGCGAGGAACGCACCCTCCGGGAGGTCGACCCGCAAGACCATGTGCAGCATGGGTCGGGGCGCGTCGATCTCGAAGCCGCGCACGACGCGAGCCTGCAGGCTCGTCACCTGGTATCCAAGCGCAACCAGACCAGCGCGAAGCAGCATGTTTTGTTCAAAGCAGTAACCGCCTCGTCCACCAAGAATCATCTTGGACTGCAGCAGTTTTGGATTGAGCGAGGGCGGCCGGTTCAAGAGAACGTCGATACTCTCATACGCGATCGCGGTCGCGTGCGCGGTTACCAACCGCCTCAGATTTTCCAGCGTCGGATCGCGCGAGCCATTGTATCCAATACGCGAAAACCAGGCGTCGATATCGAAATGCTCAACGGCCATTCGGGCGGCCCCTTTTTGCATCCCAAAGGGTGCCAACGACACCAGGTTTGTTCAAGCCCTGTTTCGCGGAAACGTCGCGCCTACGTGAGCTTGCTCACGGAGGGATCGATCAGGTCGCGATACTCCTGCCGGCATGGTCAAAGGGAGACTTACCATGACGGCGAAAACCGAAACCAATCGCATCCTCAGTGACGATGAACTTGATTCCGTAGCGGGCGGAAGCTGCCCGCGAACCAACGCCGATAATCCGGGCGTAAAGCTGGCGATGGAGGTCGCCCGGTACACCTATCTGCAAGGCAAGTACTTCGGGGGTGGAAGCTGCCCCTGATGTCACAGGCGGTGGGCGTGACGACGCATGGATGAAAACGCCCTCGAGCCGGTGTGTGCGTAAATTCACCTCGTCCGAGCGCGCGCTCCAGGCGCGCCTCCCGCGTCGGTGGTGATGATGGTGGTTTCGTCAAGTTGCAGCTTACAACAGCTCGTACGGCGGATCTTGATCCGCCGCTATGAATCGCCAGGATGGTGGGTCACGCCGGAGCTTGTGATCTTCGGGCAAGCGCTGTTGCGCTCGTCGGGGGCCGCGCTTCGCGCGACCCGTTCGCCTGTTCCGGTGGACCCCAACCCGCCCTTGGGCTGAGGGGTGTGCCCGCGCCTCAGCGCTGCGCCACCCACTTCTTGTGAACCTGATGCTTGTGGCTCTTGGCGATCGAACCGGTGGCGTCCCTGACAGCCTCGATGCCCTGGATCTGCTGACGGATCTCGCCGGTGGTCGCGCGGAGCGAGCCGACGCCGATCTCGCTGTTCGCCACGCCGGCGCGCAGCGAGCTCATCTCGGTTGCGATGTCGTCGTGCGCCAGGCGGAGGTGGAACGTCTCATCCTTCAGCTGGGCGAGATTCGACGCGATCTGGGCAGCCGTATCGCGCTGGCGCACCTCGTTGTCGTCGGTGGTGGTGCGCAGCGATGCAAGGCCAATCTCGGCATTGGCGAGGCTCGCACGGATATGGGAAAGCTCCTCGGAGGTGTCGCCCTGGCTCTCGCGCAGCTTGGCGGTCTCCGCCTTGACCTGGGCGAGCTCTGCCGTCAGCGCCGCGACGCGGTCCTCGAGCGTCACTGGAATTTCGCTCGCGAAGGCGAGGTTGTGGGCGCCGACGGCCCACAACGTCATGCCGGCGCCCGCTGCGAGCGCCAGACCAATGGCGACACGGAAGGGGGCGGGCGTGCCGCGATGCGGGAGCGCATCCGGCGTCATTGCTGTTTCACGCATGTACAGGTCTCCAGGATTTGAATGAAGACGTTATTGTCATCTTCAGGTTGCTAATCCCCTAAGCGCACCGCGTCCGTTTGAAAATATTCAAGCCCTACGTAGATTTGCGTAACGCGGCTGCGTCGGGCGCAACCGCCGAGATGTGCGGTGAATGACGTTTCAACGAATGGTGCGTCTGCAAGTTGCCGCTGCTCTGCGCAACCGCACGTCCCGTCATGCGCAGGCCCACCGGACCTTGCTTGCCGAGCCACGGCCGTCCTAAAGACGTTCGCGGCGACTGCAACGATCACGCCGGCTGCTCCACCAAGGTGCACCGCGGCACGCGCTCCTTGCCCCTTGTTCGAGCAAGCGCGGTCCCGGGTCAGCGAAGCGGTACCCGGGACCTTATGTGCCCTCATACCCGCGGATGCTCACGCGGGCTACCCGTGTTGCGCGCATGTCCGCCTTGCGCGCGTTCGTCTGCTGCACCACTAATTATTCGGATGCTTGGCGAGATCCGTGTCGATGGCCGTGACATTCAGGAAGACGCCGGCATCCGATTTTGAATCGTGGTCAGCCAGCAGAAACACGGTCAGTCGAACTTCGGGCCCGTAGCCGACCTTGTATTTCAGCTGCTGGACGAAATCGTTCTTTGCAGCGCCGGCAAAATCGGCGGTGAGGCTTTGATCGTTGACGGTAAAGACCAGATGACCGTTGGCGCCGTTCTCGGCAGCAACAAAACCCGACACGAAGATCGGGACTTCCGTGCCCGGATCGGCGCCGGACAGCGGCAGAACGAATGAGAAGACCCGCGTCGCCACCGGCTGAGAAGATTTTCCGTCAATGCCGACGGTCAGGCCGCTGAAGCTGGCGGTGAAGGCCTTCTTGTCCGGGCTGAGCGCGAATTGGAATCCGACGTCAGTACTGAACGTCGGCGCCTGACCGAAGGTCGGGTCGCCGGCGGCCTGCGCCGCACTGCTTGCGATAGCCAGGACAACCCAGAGGACGGCTGCGAGTCTTGACGAGATACTGTGCATCATATCGGCCTCCCTGTGGCACCGTGGTGTGCCCGTCACGAATGCTACACGGGATCCGGGTGAGGAATTGTGAAGTACACCACAGGTTGGTCCACGGCAGCATCTTTCCGCGCGTTGCGGGCTGTGGGTGACGATAGAGAAGCCCTGATCGATGTCTTCCCGCCGCGCCTGTCGATATCCCGGAATTCCAGTCATCCTGTGAGCCGCAACCGAGGCGGGCGCCGTTGGATATCCGCCGGCTTCGCGACTACAATTGCTCTCTTAGGTTGCCGCCTCTTGGTGCCTTTGCGATCAATGCCTTTGATGTTGTACTGGAATAGGCTGGAGGCGAGCCTCGCCGCCACCGCTGCCCCGCCGTTGAGTTTGCCGATCGGGGGACAGGCCGAGCGCATCCCATTAAGCTACTTTAGATGGCCAGCGTCGTGCCGTGGTGGCAGCTTCGTCTGCTGAGACAAAGCTGTTCAAAACGATAAAATCCAATTTCATGAGATCGGAGCGTGACATGACCATTATTACCAGAATGGGGCACCGCTACCGCGACACAGCTTCGGGCAAGACGCTTGACGTCTGGTACCCGCGCAACGGCGAGCGCATTGCGCGCCACTGCCCGGCCGAGAAGCTGGGGCTGATCGAAGGCGATTTCGTTACAGTTACCATGTCGCCGCCGGACGTGTCACCGGCCAGCACCGAGGAGGTGTACCTGCGGCTTCACCTGCTATCCGAACTTGCCTTCCGGCCGAATACACTGAATCTCGAACGCGCCTTCAGTTTGCTCAACAATGTGGCCTGGACTTCGGCAGGTCCGGTGCTGCCTGGGCGCGTGCTGGAGCTGCGCGCGAGACTGCAAGGTGAGGCGCACCACCTGCAGGTGTCCTCCATCGACAAGTTTCCGCGCATGACCGACTACGTGATTCCCGAGGGCGTGCGCATTGCCGACGCCGACCGGGTGAGGTTGGGCGCACACCTGTCGCCTGGCACCACAGTCATGCATGAGGGCTTCGTCAACTTCAACGCCGGCACATTGGGCGAGTCCATGGTCGAGGGGCGTGTCACACCGGGCGTGATTGTCGGCCGCAACTCCGATGTAGGTGCGGGGGCGTCCATTATGGGTACACTGTCTGGTGGTGGCAAACAGATCAACTCGGTGGGTGAGCGGAGCCTGATCGGCGCCAATGCCGGCATCGGCATCTCGCTGGGTGATGAGTGCATTGTGGAGGCCGGGCTGTATGTCACAGCAGGCAGCAAAGTACGTACACCCGAGGGCAAGATCGTGAAGGCAAAGGAACTGTCGGGCCGGTCAGGCTTGCTGTTTCGCCGCAATAGCCAGAGCGGTGCCATCGAATGCGTCTACACCGACGTCGAACGCTGGGGCGGCCTCAACACCGAACTGCATGGCAACAGCTAATGTCCAGCGTGCGGTATATGCTGCATGGCCGCCGGGTGTGTCTGGGATGGCACCGGTCAGAGTTACGGGTTACGGTGTATAGTGATGCACTGGCCCGGGACGCAGGCGCCCGACCATCCCGACAGCCCGACGGGCAAATCACCAGCGCTCGCGAATTCCTGTCCAGCCCTCGCAGCAAAAATAAACCTATTCCGTTTTTCCGAAATATGTGATTTGCTCTCGCCCATCCCGCCTCATCGACGAGGGGCGTATCGCGATCGTCACGAACGTGGAGTGTGGGATGCGGTGGACGCGACGATGTCGTGTGCGCATGAGGTCGCAGGGCGGGCAAAACTCGTGAGCGATCGAGAGCGGCGCGCAAGACGAGCGGCATTGTTGCGTACGGTCAAAGCGTGTGGTCCTGGCACCCGTTGCTGGTGTCAAGTCGGCGAAGGCGTGTCGGCCCAACCGGGCTTTAGGTACGCCATCAATTCGTCGGCGACGGAGGCAAGACGAATTCGTCTCCGGGGAGAGTACGCTATACACTGTTAAAACCATCGCGTGGGGAATGCCGGATGTTTCCGGTGCCTCCGCTGTGAATACTGGTGCGCATACTTCACTACCCCAGCGCGCACCAGGCTGCGGGTGCATTGGGCACCCGGCATTCCCCGCGCCCTCTATTGGAAGAAGGGCGAAAGGTCTAGGCAAAATCTCGGGCGCGCTCCGCGCCGCGGAGGGATTTCGCATGTTATGTCATTGCGTGGCAAGGCGCCGCGTTGACGGGCGACTTGCCCGCAGTCGTTGGCAGAGGCGATTGAAAGTGCGCCTCATGACTCGTCATGCCCGCGCTTGCCCGCCTTCGCTAACGAGCTTCGGCGCGCCTGGCTATTGCGCCGGGTCGAAGCCGAAGGCGAAGACCGGTCGCGGGCATCCTTGATTTTCCCCGATGTCCAAAGGCGTGGATGGCCGGGACCATAGGCGAGCGGAAGCGACGCCGTCCTTCGGACGGCTTTGGCCCGGCCATGACGATGGATGGGTCATTGTTAATGGCCGCTGGTATAAGCGCGATCGAGCGGCGCGATGTTAGAGTTCATGCCATAGCAAAGGACACTCACTTCCATGCGCGTTTTCTCCGCCGCTCTTGCCACCGAGACCAACACCTTCGCGCCGATGCCGACGGGGTTGTCGAGTTTTCACGAGCGCGCCTATTATCCGGCCGGTCAGCACCCCGATGCGATGCAGATGCACGGTGGCCCGCTTTGGGCCGCGCGAGAGGTCGGCCCGGCTCGCGGCTGGACGCTGATCGAGGGCCTAGTGGCGGCCGCGGTGCCGAACGGGGTCGTCACCCGCGCGGCCTATGAGGGGCTGCGGGACCAGCTGCTCGCGGATCTGCGCACGGCGCTCCCGGTCGACATGGTGCTGCTCGGGCTGCACGGCGCCATGGTCGCCGACGGTTACGATGATTGCGAGGGCGACCTGCTTGGTCGCGTGCGGAAGATGGTCGGGCCGAACGCGATCGTTGGCGGCACGCTTGATCCGCACAGCCATCTGTCCGCCGCCATGGTCGACAACGCCGATCTCCTGATCTGCTGGAAGGAATATCCGCACACCGACATTCTGGAGCGCGCCAGGGAGCTGGTGACGTTCTGCACTGATGTGGCCGAGAAGCGCCTGCGGCTGCGCGCCGCGGTCGCCGACACCGGAATGGTCGGGACCTTGCACACCACGCGCGAGCCGGCCAAGAGTTTTGTTGATCGGGTGCGCGCCCTCGAAGGCCACGACGGAATCGTCTCGGTTTCCGTCGTGCATGGCTTTGCCTGGGGCGATACGCCCGACATGGGCACCAAGGTCCTCCTCTACAGCGACGCGGCGGCCGATCCCGACGGCGCGCGCGGCCGCGCGTTGGCGCAGCGGCTTGCGACCGAGCTGTTCGACCTGCGCGGCGAACTTGTTGAACCCCGGCTCGGGATCGATGAAGCGCTTGATGCGGCGCTCGCCACTGCGGGACCGGTGGTGCTCGGCGACGGCAGCGACAACCCCGGTGGCGGCGCGCCGGGCGATTCAACCTACATTTTGAAACGCATCATCGAGCGCGGCATCGTGGACGCCTGTCTCGGGCCGCTGTGGGATCCCGGCGCGGTGCGGATCGCCTTCGATGCCGGCCTCAGTGCGCGTCTCGCATTGCGCATCGGCGGCAAGATCGGGCCGCTGTCGGGCGATCCTGTTGACGCGGTGTGGGAGGTCCGGGCGCTCCAGCGCGACATGGTGATGACGGGTCTCGCCGGCACGCCGGCCAAGCTCGGCGACTGCGCGCTGGTGGAGTGCCATGGGGTCGAGGTCGTGCTCACGACCTATCGCTGCCAGGCCTTTGGGGTCGACCTGTTCACGCAGCTCGGCTGCGATCCGGCGCAGCGCAGGCTCGTCGTCGTCAAGTCATCGCAGCACTTCCGTGCCGCGTACGCGCCGATTGCATCTGCCATCATCATGGTCGACGCGCCAGGCGTGGTGACCAAGGACATCACCACGCTGTCGTATCACAAGATCAAGCGGCCGAAATGGCCGTGGCCTGATTCCTCCGAGGCGAGGGATCACGGTTGAGATGTGCCGGCCACGCTCTTCGCCATCACGGACAGACGCGCATCGGCGGTTGCTTGCGCGGATCGCCGACCTGGACGGCATGGCATCTCAGCACGTACGGGCCCCTGTTCAAACGTTCGGTGCCCAGACCATGATCGGCCATCGCCGCGTGCGACCGAAATCCCGGCGGCAGGGGCTGCGGGTTGAGCGCCAGTGCCGGCGTTGCCAATGCCAAGGCAGCCAAAATCAGCGGCAAGATGCGAACTTGTCTACGAACAAGCATGAACGCCTCCTTGATCGATTGGGCCGTTCGGCCACACGATTTTGTAGCAGCCGCCGAACAATCGGTTCGATGACGTCTCTCGCTGCGCAGATGGCGCCGGTTAACATTTCGTTAACCCTACGGGAGCAGAACTTACTCCTGCCGGGGCTGGACGCATCATCAAAGGAGAATCCGATGCCAAACCTGGAAGAGGCTATTCGCGAACGTGCCTACCACCTCTGGATCGACGACGGTCAGCCCGATGGCAAGGCAGACACCTATTGGCTGACTGCTCAACGTGAGATTCTTGCGACCTCCACTGAAAGCGCCGCAGGCGATGCTGCTGCCCCGGTTGCGACGACGCCCGCCAAGAAGGCGAGGGCGGCCCGATCGACACGAGGTAAAACCCGCGCTGCATAGTTCGATGCAGGTATCGTACGGCCCGTGACGCGACGCCGGCATCAGCGACCGAGAGTCGCGTCACACTTCTGTAACCGCTCCGTCATTTCGAAATGCTAGGCGTTGCCGCCCTACCGTCAAGGACTCACGATGCGCATTGTCCTGCCCGCTGTCGCCGCTATCTGTGTTGCCGTGGCGTCGCCCGTCTATGCGGTGGATCAGACCATCGCGGGCGCGGGCAATGCTGCCGCCATGGCGCTGGCCGACCGCTCGCCGCTGGTGACCTCGGCGCTGGCGCGCATCGATGGCCAGATCGCCACCATTTCGGACGCGGGCCTGCGCGCCGCCACCCTCGATGCGCTGTTCAATCCCGACACCTGCGTCACCCATCGGGCGCGGCTTACCGAGAGCGACAAGAAGGCCGTCCTTGCGGAGTTGCAGCAGCAGGGCCTGTTCAAGACCGCCGATGCCGACGCATTCCCCGGCGGTGCCATGGCGGGTGTCTTTCCGCCGCTACGCGGTGACGGCACGGCCTGCCCGCATCTGCCGCAGGCCTTCGCCTCGGCGCCGGGCAGCGTTTTCAACGGCCATCACTCCTATCCCGGCGGGCTTGCGGTCCACGAATCCTTCAACCTCTCCAGCGCCATCAGTTTCCGCGAGAATTATCGCCTCAACGTCGGCATCACAGGTGAAGACGGGCTGCCCCGTGTCGCGCCGCTGCCGGGCTCGAACGACGCGGCGGAGCATTCCGATCTGACCATCAACCGTGACTGGATCATCGCCGCGCCGCTGTGGCACGATTGGGCCAAGCCGATCGTGTTTCAGTGGAACGCGGACGGCAGCGAATTCGCCGAGTTCAATTTCGGCGGCAACGGCTCGACCGATGCCTACGGCGCCAGCGGCGACAGCCGCACCGGCGGCCACCACATCATCGGCATCGCCGAATCGATGGCCCGCGAGCTGCCCGCCTCGTTCGTCATCATCCAGGCCAGCGCGCACAGCGCGCCGACGCTCGGCCACGAATACATGGTGGTCAACTGGCTCCGCACCGCCGCGATCATGGCGCGCGTCGATCCGGTGGCGCGCGGTTACCTGGTGAAGGACAGCGCCGGACAGCTGCGCCTTCCGCCCGCCAGGACCACCGACGGCGTCGACTTTCTCGCCGCCAACCAGGCCAATCTGCTGGCCGAAACCACGATCCACAACCTGTCGGACGCCGATTACGTCTTCGCGGGTCCGGCACTCTTCGCGGCGCTCGTCATCCTGGCCAAGCTCGCTCCCGATTACGGTTACGATCCGGCCGAACCATCGAAGTACAACAACGCCTTCCGCAATCCGGTGCTGTCGTTCCTCAGCGCCGAGCGCGTGCTGATCCGCTACAACAACGACGGCCTCTCCGGTGTACGACGCGACCTCGATGCCTTGAAAAAGGCGAAGGTGATCTGATCCGTCGCGGCGCTAGATCTGTTCCCAGCCGCCGTGCTCGGCCGAGCGGAACAGGGCGTCGATCACGCGCATGTTGCCGACCGCGACGTCGATGCCGTTTTCGATTGGCGAGCCGGTACGGATGGCCCGCGAGAACGCCTCGCTCTGCAGGTGATACTGATCGACGACGGGGAACGTGGTCACCTCCGCCGAGCTGCCGTTCAAGGCCGAGCCATCGTCGAGGAAGATCCGGCAGGGCGCCGTGGCGGGTGCGTTGAGCGGAATCTCGATCTCGATGCGCCCCTTGGTGCCGAACGCGTTGACGCGCTGGTAGGGGACGGCTTGGGTCGAGCAGGTGAAGGTCAGATGGGCGCCGCCGTAGTCGAGCAGCCCCGAAGTCAGGCGATCGGTGCCGAAGTCGGGATCGCGCTCAATCAGCGCGATGGCGCGAACCGGCTCGCGTCCGAACAGATAGCGGGAGGTGTTCACGGCGTAGCAGCCGATGTCGTAGAGCGCACCGCCGCCGACCTCTTTCCTGTTGCGGATGTTGGTCGCGTCGCGGTTGAAATAGCAGAACGCCGTCTGCACGCTGACGAGGTCGCCGATGCGTCCGCTCTCGACCCACGCCTTGGCCTGCCGCCACTGCGGATGGTTGCGGATCATGAACGCTTCGCTGACGAGCCTGCCGGTCTCGCGCTGCACCGCGATCAGCGTCTCGGCCTGTTTGGCATCGAGCGAAATCGGCTTCTCGCAGAGTACATGTTTTCCCGCGCGTGCGGCGCGCGCGCTCCATTCCACATGCATGTGGTTAGGCAGCGGGTTGTAGATCACTTCGATATCGGGATCGGCCAACAGCTCCTCGTAGCTGCCATACGCCGTCGCGATCCCGAGCGACTGCGCGGCGGCCCGCGCCTTTCCGATGTCGCGGGAGGCGAGCGCAAGGATTTTGGTCAGCGGTCCGCGGATCATGCCGGGCAGGCTGACCTTCGAGGCGAAATTGCCTGCACCGAGGACGCCCCAGCGCACCGGCGCCAGCGTCTCGTTGGTTGTCTCGTCTATCGACATGGGGACCTCGCCGCCCGCAAATTAGGCACGCGCGCCCCATATGTAAACCGTGCGCGGCGTGGTCCTGAAGTCCGATCGTGCTTTGCCGCTTGGGCGACGCAGCGAGTTACGACGAGGAGCGCAAGCGCATCAGCGGCGCAGGGCGCTGCCGATCGCGCCGCCCAGCATGCCTCCCATGAACGCGGCACCCGCCGGATTCACCGTCTGTGCCGGTGGAGCCGCCGCCGCCGTAGGAGCGGGCGCCGGAGCCGCTTGAGGCTGCTGTCGTTGGGCGGTGGTCGGCGCCGGCCGGTCGACCGATCGGATCACTGGAAGCCGCTCGGCCAGCAATGCCTCATGCTGCAATTTGTTGAAATACCCGCTTTTCGGATAATGCCGGGTCGTCTGCCAGCGCTCGATCGCCCGACGCGTGGTGTCCGAGAAATTGCCGTCCGCAGTTCCCGCGGGGTAGCCGAGCGCGGACAATCGCTTTTGGATATCGCTGCGTTTGCGCTGGTCGAGCGCGAGTTGCTCCTCGGTCTCGCGGGTCGGGACCGCGGTCGCAATCGACTGCGTCTCATCTGCGCCCCTTGCGCTGGTACCTGCCTGCAGGGCGGCGATGCGTGCACGTGCCAGACCGGCAAAATTGCCATTCGGGAATCGCGTCAGATAGGCCGAATATTCCTCGGGCTTGTCGCTGCTGCGCGCCGATCGCCAGAATTCGAGCTCGATGTCGTTCGATGCATTTGTCGGCGTGGCGGGAGACGCAACCGCAGTGCCTGGGGCGCCGGCGGCTGCCGCGCCGGGGGCTGCCGCCGCCTGATTCATATAGAAAAATCCCGTGAGATTGGTGTTCTCCCACGGCAATTGTCGTTTGCCCGTCTCTTCGCTCACCTCGGCGCGAACCTTGGTCAGGGCATGACGGATTTCCACACCGGGCTCGGCGAGATTCTTGAGCAACGCGCGGGTGAACGGGCTGTTTTCGCCCTGCCTGCCGTCCAGCGCCTTCTGGCCCGGCCCGGTCGCAAACGCAATGAGCGTACCTTCGCTGGATCTCATTTCGGCAAGGCCCGACGAAACCGTGACCGAGCGGGTCCGCGCGGCGGAGCGAATCTTGTCGGCAAAGGGGTTGTCACGACACGCGTCGAGGAAGACGAGCTTGACCTTGGCGTCCGCCATCGTCTGATCGAGCGTAACCTCGATGTCGATCGCGGCGCCCAACTTGATGTCCAGCTCGGAATTGAGCTCGGCGTCGACCGGGATCAGATAGTTCTTTCCGTTCACGGCAATGCCGTGTCCGGCATAAAAGAACAATGCGACATCGGCACCCTGGGTCTTTGCCGCGAATTCGCCCAGGCGAGCGGCCATGCCCTCGCGGCCAAGATCGGTCCCCTCGATCACGTCGAAGCCGACATTGCGCAACAATGCCGCCATCGCCTTGGCGTCGATCGACGGATTCGGGAGTTGGGTCGCGTGCTGGTACGCCCCATTGCCGACGACGAACGCGACCCGGCGCTCGGCATTGGCGGGATGCGTCAAGAGCGCAATGACAACAACGCAAAAACAGAACAAGACGTGACGGAAATAACCCATGATCTGCCCCAGGGTATAGCCACCGACACCAGTATTGAAAATCTGCTAGTGTCGAATCGGGACAGTTTTGTGTCCATAAATTGCGCGACAGATGGCGATCCAAAAGAAAACAAAATCTCGGCGACGTGAATTTTGGTCCTGAAGTCCGATCGCGATCCGCCGTTCTGGCCGACGCCATGGTGGGCCGCCGAAGGCCGTCACCGGGCAGCGTGTTGCGCTGACACGGCGAGCTTAATCCATCTTTGGGAGCTATTTCGAAGCTTTCGAAATCTTGTGCTCCAGGTGGCCGGTTTCATGGTCGCGGCGCAGCTGGCTCAGCGAGGTTTCGTTGAGCTGGAGCAGCACCTCGCTCAGCTTCTCGGTTGCAGGATAACCGGCAGCGAAACCCGGTCCGTAAATCTTGCGCAGCGTGCTGACGAGGGTGTTGCCGTGCTTGTGGCTGATTTCGCCGTCCTTGTTGCGATGGCGATTGTCGAGACCGGCCTTGCTCATGCTGCTCTCCCTGGCGCTGATTGCCTTGTGTTTGTTGTCGCCAGCATCCTCCCGTCGGGACCAAATGGCAATCTTGCGCTGCAACCCGACGAGGCCAATCATGCCAAGTCGATCGCGGTGGCGTGCGCGGAAAAAGCAATTTACCGTGGCACATCAATCCGCGATGGTGGCAAAGAAGACTCGTCGGCGGGGATGTCCGTTCAGCCGCAGCTTGCGGCCGTGCGCGCCGCGCGGGCGCGGATCGCCTCCCATTGTCCGGCGGCGATCTCGGCCGCGGGCGTCAGCCACGAGCCGCCGACGGCCACGACGTTGGGCTGCGCCAGCCATTCAGCGACATTGCTCTCGGTGATGCCGCCGGTGGGACAAAAGCGCGCGTTGGGAAAGGGGCCCGCCAGCGCCTTCAGGCCTGCGAGCCCGCCGGCTGACGTGGCGGGAAAAAATTTCACGGTGTCGAAGCCGCGCGCCATCGCCGCCATCAATTCGGACGCCGTGGCGATGCCGGGCAGGAACGGAATCGGCGCGGTCGAAGCGGCATCGAGCAGGCTTGCGGTGGCGCCGGGGCTGAGCGCAAAGCGCGCGCCGATATCGATCGTCCGTTTCATGTCGTCGGGCGTCAGCACGGTGCCGATCCCCACGATCGCATCCGGCACCTCGCGGATGATGGCTTGCGCCCCCTTGAGCCCGGCCTCCGTGCGCAGCGTGATCTCCAACAGCCGTATGCCGCCCTCGACCAGGGCGCGCGCCAGCGGCACGGCATCCTCGATCCGGTTGATCGTGATCACCGGGATCACCCGTCCCAGCCCAAGCAACGCCGCAAGCTGGTCGCGGCGAGAATCGGTGGCGGTCATGGATTGCCTTCCTTGGACGATGTCGGTCGGTTGATTGCGGCGCGCGGGATGATGGCGCCGGGATATCCCACGACGACGCCTGCGAGGTCATGCCCGGCGCGGGCCGCGGCGTCAGGCGGTGCGCCGTCGAGCCGGGCGGCGAGGTAGGCGGCAGCGAAGCTGTCGCCGGCGGCGGTCGTATCCACAATGTGCGCAACGGGCGGGGCCTCCACGATTTGATCGCGGCCGTCGCAGAGGATGCGGGAGGCCGGGCGATCCAGCCTGAGCACGATCTCGCTCGCACCCGCGTGGCGGAGCAGTTCGGCCTCGCCGGTGTCGCCAAAAAGCAGCGCGAGGTCCTCGGTCGAGGCCAGCACGACGTTGGAAAGAGCGAACATGCGCGCGTACAGGGTTCGCGCCAGAGCGAGGTCCGGCCAGCCGCGCAGGCGGAAATTGGTGTCGAACACCACGCGCGCGCCACGGACGGCAGCGTTGCCGAGCGCGTCGAACAGGGCGTTCCGCGCCGCCTCGTCATAGATCGAGAGCGTGATGCCGGAGAGATAGAGCAGGCCGAAATCAGACAATGCGGCCGGATCGAGATGGTCGAACAACCGTTTCGCGGCGGAGTTGTCGCGCCAGTACAAGAAGCGCCTTTCGCCGTTGGGGTCGGTCTTGATGACATAGAGGCCGGGCAGGAGGCCGGCCAGGCGCTGCACCAAATGGGTGCCGACGCCTTCCGCCTGCCACGCCGCGAGCATCTCGCTGCTCCAGGCATCGTCGCCGAGCGCTGTCACATAGTCCACGGCAACGCCGAGCCGGGCGAGATAGACCGCCGTGTTCAAGGTGTCACCGCCAAAGCTGCGGCGGAGCTGCCCCTCCGGCAACTCGCGCAGCTCGACCATGCACTCGCCAATGCAGGCGACGCGAGCCGTCATGTCTGCACCACCCGCCGCGCACCCAGCGCATAGAGCCGTGCGAGCGCATGGATGACCGAGGTGCGCACGCGCGGATCGGTTCCGAGCGTGCCGAACACCGATGCGACGTCGAGCAGCGCCGGCGCCAGCCGCGCCGCGATCGGGCCCGTGGTCGCGGCGATGGCTGCCAGTTCCGTTGCGAGGGGGTCGCGCACGTCGATCTGTCGTCCCTGTTCGTCGATGCCGGTGACATAGCGCATCCAGCCCGCGACCGCGAGGGCATGGGTGTCGATCGAAAGGCCGCGCGCCAGCCGGTCGCGGATCGTTCCGAGCAGGCGTTGTGGAAGTTTTTGCGATCCGTCCATGGCGATCTGCCAGGTGCGATGACGCAGAGCGGGATTCGAAAACCGCTGCAGCAACGATTGGCTGTAGGCCGCAAGATCGGTCCCCGGCGGCATCACGAGCGTCGGCGCGGAGTCTTCCATCAAGCGGCGAGCATACGCCGCAAAGTGGGTGTCGGCCATCGCAGCCGCAATGGTCTCGTAGCCCGCGAGATAGCCGAGATAGGCGAGGCCCGAGTGGGCGGCATTGAGCAGCCGCAGCTTCATGTGTTCGAACGGCGTGACGTCGGAAACGAGTTGCACGCCCGCTGCCTGAAGGTCAGGCCGGCCGGCCGAAAAGCGATCTTCGACGATCCATTGGATGAAGGGCTCGGTCACCACGGGCCACGCGTCGCGCATGCCAAGGGCAGAGGAGATCGCAGTGCGGTCGGCATCCGTGGTCTCGGGTACGATCCGGTCCACCATCGTTGATGGGCAGGCGACCTCGCCTTCGATCCATTGGCCGAGCTCCGGCGACCTCAGACCGGCGAATTGCACGAGAATCTGCCGCGCCGTTTTCCCGTTCGCGGCAAGATTGTCGCAGGAGAGAACCGTGAACGGCGGGATCCCCGACGCCTTTCTGCGTGCGAGCGCGGCGACGAGAAATCCTGGCGCCGATCGCGGCGCGTCCGGATTTTCGAGGTCGTGCACGATATCGGGATGGGTGTCGTTGAGCTCGCCGGTCTGCGGCGTATGGCAATATCCCTTCTCGGTGACGGTGAGCGAAACGATCCGCGTCGCGGGATCGGCCATAAGCGCGATCAGGCGCGCAGGATTTGCCCTGGCAATTGCGGTGTCCAGGATGGAGCCCACGACCCGGTGCTCGGTATCGCTCCCTGCGCGTGTGGCAACCGTGTACAGGCAGTCCTGCGGCGCCAGCGCCTCATGGGTGTCCGGATTTCTGAGGCTGGCGCCGATGATCCCCCAATCCGTTGCCCTGCCGGCCAGAAGATCGTCGATGGCGACCGCCTGGTGCGCCCGATGGAAGGCGCCGATGCCAAGATGAACGATGCCCGGCGTGACGCGGGAGCGGTCATAGGTCGGGCGGCGCACCGTGGCCGGAAGCCGATCAAGGCTGGCGTTCGAAAGACGCAAAATCCCCCCTCATCGAGGTTCGAAACACACACTTTTTGAAACCCGACTTGACACAGGCACCTTTTGCCGTCAATCCTGCGGTCAATTGGTAAGGCCAATATACCGAATGTGGCGACGCTCCAACCCCGACAGGGAAGCGGTCTGCCGGGGGAAACAAGTGCCGCTCGAAGCCGTCGAAGCGCGACGCCTCTATCGCCAGATTGCCGATCAGTTGCGCGCTCTCATCGACAGCGGTGAATACGCGGTTGGAAGCCGGCTGCCGACCGAACGCGATCTCGCCGAGCAGTTGAAGGTGTCGCGGCCGACGGTGCGCGAAGCCCTGATCGCGCTGGAAGTCGAGGGCCGGGTGCGCATCCGCGTCGGTTCCGGCATCTATGTCATCGAGCAGGCGGCAGTCACCACGCCCTGGCCGACATCAGTGACCATCGAAGGGCCGTTCGAACTGTTGCGGGCCCGCGAGTTCATCGAAGGCGCCATCGCGGAACAGGCCGCGCGGGTGGCGACGGCAGAAGATATCGAACGCATCGACACGGCGCTTGCGGCGATGGCAACGGTGCAGCATCCCGGCGAAGCCTCGATGATCCACGATCGCGCGTTTCATCTCGCGGTCGCGGGAAGCCTCGGCAACGCCGTGCTGGTGCGGGTCGTCGGCGAATTGTTCGATCAGCGGCTCAATCCCTACTTTGCGAAACTCGCGCATTATTTCGAGAATCCCGAGAGCTGGCGGGCCGCGCATGCCGAGCACCGGGCGATTCGCGACGCCATAGCGGCGCGCGATCCCGACGCTGCGGGGGCCGCGATGCGCAGCCATTTGGCGCGTTCACAGGAACGCTTTGCGCAGAATTTCGGAACCGAGGCTGCATCGCAATCGCGCGTTTCGATGCGGAGTGGCTGAGGACCCTTGCTCATCGGCCAAAATCAGAACCGATCGCGAAAAAACAGAAATGATCAGGGAGGAAATTGCAGTGTTCAAGAAAGTGATGATGGTGCTTGCGGCATCAGCCGTAGCACAGCTCGGCGCGACCAATGCCGGCATGGCGCAAACCAAGCTCAAATGGGCGCATGTCTACGAGACGTCGGAGCCCTTTCACACGGCGTCGGTCTGGGCCGCGCAGGAGATCAACAAGCGCACCAGCGGGCGCTATCAGATCGACGTCTATCCGGCCTCGCAGCTCGGCAAGGAGGCCGACATCAATCAGGGGCTGTCGCTCGGCTCCGTCGACATCATCATTTCCGGCTCGAGCTTCGCGGCCAAGAGCTATCCGCCGATCGGCGTGACCTACTATCCCTACACCTTCCGCGACGCCGATCATCTTCTGGCCTACACCAAGAGCGACGTCTTCAAGGAACTCACGAAGGGCTACGAGGACAAGACCGGCCATCACATTGTGGCGGTCACCTATTACGGCGTGCGCCAGACCTCGTCGAACCGCCCGATCAAGTCCTGCGCCGACCTGAAGGGCATCAAGATGCGGGTGCCGGATGTTCCGGCCTATCTCGCGATGCCGCGCGCCTGCGGCGCCAACACCGCCCCGATCGCCTTCGCGGAAGTCTATCTCGCGCTTCAGAACGGCACGGTTGAAGCCCAGGAAAATCCGCTCACCACGATCGAGGCCAAGAAGTTCTACGAGGTGCAGAAATACATCGTGCTGACTGGCCACATCGTCGACCACCTCAACACCGTGATTTCCGGCAGCCTCTGGAAGAAGCTCTCCGAGGAGGATCGCAAGATCTTCACCGAGGTGGCGCAGGAGGCGGCGGCAAAGGCGACCACCGAGGTCAAGGAGCGCGAGGCCAAGCTGGTCGATTTCTTCAAGGAGAAGGGCCTCACGGTGACCGAGGTCGACAAGAACGAGTTCCGCGATGCGGTGATGAAGAACGTAACCTTCGAGAGCTTTGATTACCGCAAGTCCGACTGGGACCGCATCCAGGCCGTGAAATGACCACGGCAAGCTTCGCTCATTCAAACCCGGCTTCGGAAAACTGACCCCATGTCGACGGCTGAACTGCACAAACCGATCACGGCAGACGAGATCGCGCACACCTTCGAGGAGGAGGCGCCCAAGGGCGCCGATCTCGGCCTATACGCGCCCGAGGACTGGCTGACGTTGGCGATCTTCTGGATCATGGCGCTGTGCGTGTTCCTGCAGTTCTTCACCCGCTATGTGCTCAACGACAGCTACGCCTGGACCGAGGAGATCGCGACCTATTGCCTGATCGCCGTGGTCTTTCTCGGGGCTTCGATGTGCGTACGGCTGTCGCGGCATATCCAGGTCGATCTGGTGTACCGCTATCTGCCGCATCTCGCGGGGCGGGTGTTGTCGACCGCGATCGACCTGATCCGGATCGCCTTCTTCGGATACGCGATCAAGCTGGTCTGGATCTTCATCCAGGTCGTCGCCGACGAGCGGATGACGACGATCAAGTTTCCCAAGGGATTTGTCTACTACGCCGTGCTGCTCGGCTTTGTTCTGATGTTCGGCCGAAGTGTCCAGGTCGCGGTCGAAAACTGGCGGCGCGGCTATTCGATCCTGGAGCGCCCCGGCGCGTTCGACGGAACGGAAGGCTAAGGCGATGCTGCTCTTGCTTGGCGCGTTCCTCATCCTGATGCTGCTCGGCCTTCCGGTCGCGCTCGCCATGGCGACGTCGTCGCTGCTGTACATTCTCGTGACCGGGATCACGCCCGACGTGACCCTGGCGCAGCGCATGATCGCGGGTGTCGAGAGCTTTCCGCTGCTCGCGGTGCCGTTCTTCATTCTCGCCGGCAATCTCATGAACATCGCCGGCGTCACCGGGCGCATTTACCGCTTCGCGGTCGCGCTGGTGGGCTGGATGCGCGGTGGCCTCGGCCACGTCAACATCATCGGCTCGGTGATCTTTTCGGGCATGTCCGGCACCGCGATCGCGGATGCTGCCGGGCTCGGCACCATCGAGATCAAGGCGATGCAGGATCACGGCTATTCCACGGAGTTTTCCGTGGGCGTCACGGCCGCCTCGGCGACCCTGGGGCCGATCATCCCGCCGTCGCTGCCGTTCGTCATCTACGGCATGATGGCGAACGTCTCGATCGGCGCGCTGTTTCTCGGCGGCGTCATTCCCGGCGCGGTCATGACCTTGTTCATGATGGCGACCGTGGCCTATTTCGCTCACAGAAACGGCTGGGGCAGCGACGCGCCGTTCTCCTGGCCGCAGCTCGGATCGGCCCTGCTCGAGGTCGCGATCGTGTTCAGCTTTCCGCTTGCGATCTGGCTCCTGACGATCGCCGGCCTCTCCGTCAATCTGTCGGCCGGGCTCGGGCTCGCGGTGCTGCTGGCGATCGACTGGTATTTCGATTTCTCCGCGGTCATGGCGCTGATGGCCCCCGTCATCCTGATCGGCGGCATGACGCTCGGCTGGTTCACGCCGACGGAAGCCGCGGTCGCCGCCGTGATCTGGTCGCTGTTCCTCGGGCTGGTGCGTTACCGGACCATGACCCTGCAGACGGTGGCGAAGGCGACCTTCGACACCATTGAGACCACGGCCTCGGTGCTGTTCATCGTCACCGCGGCCTCGATCTTCGCCTGGCTCCTGACCGTCTCGCAGGCGGCGCAGGCTCTGACCGATGCGATGCTGGGCTTTACCCATAACAAATGGGTGTTCCTGCTGCTCGCCAACATCCTGATCCTGTTCGTCGGCTGCTTCATCGACACCATCGCCGCGATCACGATCCTGGTGCCGATCCTGCTGCCGATCGTTCTCAAGCTCGGTATCGATCCGATCCATTTCGGCCTGATAGTGACCTTGAACCTGATGATCGGGCTGTTGCACCCGCCGCTCGGCATGGTGCTGTTCGTGCTCGCCCGCGTCGCAAAACTGTCCGTCGAGCGCACCACGATCGCGATCCTGCCGTGGCTGGTGCCGCTGCTGCTGGCGCTCGCCGCCATCACCTACATCCCGGAGCTGACGCTCTGGCTGCCGAAATATATGGGACTCGTGAAATGACAGCGATGGCAATGGCTGCAACCTTGTTCGGTCCGGAAGATCTGCGGATGGTCGAGCGGCCGCTCGATCCGCTCAGCGAGGGCATGGTTCGCATCCGCTTCGGCGCCGGCGGAATCTGCGGCTCGGACATGCATTATTTTCGTCACGCCCGGACCGGCGATTTTGTCGTCACCTCGCCGCTCGTGCTCGGCCACGAGATTGCAGGCGAGGTGATCGAGATCGCAGGCCAAGCGCCTGGCGTGATGATCGGCGACCGCGTTGCCGTCAATCCGTCGCGCTGGTGTGGTCACTGCTGGGCCTGCCGCGCGAACCGGCCGAACCTCTGCGAGAACATCTTCTTCATGGGCTCGGCGTCGAAGACGCCGCACATGCAGGGCGGATTCGCGACCGTGTTCGATGCCGTTCCCGCGCAGTGCGTCAAGATTCCGGATCATGTCTCGTATCAGGCGGCGGCGCTGGCGGAGCCGCTTGCGGTTTGCCTGCACGCGGTCGCGCGCGCCGGCGATATCAGCGGCAAGCGTGCGGTCGTGTTCGGCGCCGGTCCGATCGGCCTCTTGACCATGCTGGCGGCGCGCCGCGCCGGGATCGCCGAGGTCATCGTTGCCGACGTCGCCGCGGCGCCTCTCGCATTCGCGAGCCGCCTCGGCGCCGACCATGTTGTCGATGTGTCCGGCGGCGATGCCGCCCTGAAGCCGCACGCTGCCGCACGCCCGTTCGATGTCGCGTTCGAAGTTTCCGGCACGGCGGGAGGGCTCGCCAGCGCCGTCGGCGTCATCAGGCGCGGTGGCGTCGTCGTGCAGATCGGCAATCTGCCGGGCAACCTGATCCTGGTGCCTGCGAATGCGGTGATGGCCAAGGAGATCGACCTCAGGGGTTCGTTCCGTTTCGGACCTGAATTTGCGACCGCGGTCGAGTTGATCTGCAATGGCAGCATCGACGTGCTGGCGCTGGTGACCGCCGAGCGTCCGCTGGCAACCGCACCCGATGCCTTGCGGCTGGCGCTCGATCGCTCGCAAAGTGTCAAGGTCGTGCTGACGGCGCATTGAGTGGAAGCAGAGGAGGCGGCCAGATGCTGCAGGGATGGCGATGGTACGGGCCCAATGATCCGGTCTCGCTCAACGATATCAGGCAGGCCGGCGCGACCGATGTCGTAACCGCGCTGCATCAGGTGCCGATCGGCGAGGCCTGGACGCGCGCCGCGGTGGCGGAACGCAAGCAGATCATCGAGGACGGGCCCGCCGGCCGCGCGCCGCTTAAGTGGTCGGTGGTGGAATCCATTCCAATCCCCGACGACGTCAAGCGGCTCGGCGGCGGCGCGACGCGCTCGATCGAGGCGTGGATCGCGAGCCTCGAAGCGGTCGCCGCGGCCGGCATCCGGATCATCTGTTATAATTTCATGCCGGTGGTCGACTGGTGTCGCACCGATCTCGAATGGGAGCTGCCGAACGGTGCCCGTGCGCTGCGCTTCGACCAGGACCGCTTCGCCGCGTTCGACCTGCACATCCTCGAGCGGCCAGGTGCTGCCGCCGACTATGCGCCGGCCGCACAGGCGCGGGCGAAAGCAGTTCATGCGGCGATGAGCCAGGCCGACATCGATTACATGGTGATGGCGATCGCCAGCGCGCTACCCGGCTCGACCACGGAGGCGCTGTCGATTCCGCAGTTCCGCGACAGGCTCGCACAGTACCGCGGCATCACGTCGGAGGTGCTGCGCCGGCATCTGATCAAATTTCTCAGCCTCGTCGCGCCGGTCGCCGAAGCTCTCGGCGTGACCCTGACCTTGCATCCCGACGATCCGCCGCGCTCGCTGTTCGGCCTGCCCCGGATCGCGTCGACTGCGGAGGACTATCAGGCGCTGTTCGATGCCGTTCCCTCGCAAGCGAACGGCATCTGCCTCTGCACCGGTTCGCTCGGCGTGCGCGCGGACAACGACCTGCCGGCGATGGCACGGCGCTTCGCGCCCCGCATCGGCTTTGCCCATTTGCGGGCGACCAGACGGGAGGCCGATGGCCTGTCGTTCTACGAGGCCGATCACCTCGACGGTGACGTCGACATGATCGCGGTGCTGAAGCCGTTGCTTGCGGAAAACCGCCGCCGTTCGGCCGAAAACCGGATCGTGTTCCGGCCGGATCACGGCCACCGCATGCTCGACGATCTCGCGGAAACCAAGCGGACCAATCCCGGCTATACCGCGATCGGCAGGCTGCGGGGGCTCGCCGAACTGCGTGGTGCCATCCGCGCCATCGAGCACGCGGGCTGAACCATCGAAGTCAAATCACCTTCGACTTCGACGCTGACATCTCCGCGACGTTCTGCGCTTGCGGTTTCAGCGTCCATGGATGAAAGTTAATCTTGCTGACCTAAGCTTAATCCGGAGAACAGGCTCTTGTAATGTGCGATCCCCAATTTTGAGACCTCGCCACTCTCAAGATCGGAGATCCCCTCATGAACGATCCAACTAATAATCTCATTCACACACCACGGAAAATCCTGCGGCCACGTCGCCTGGTGCTGCTCGCCTCCGTTGCAGGACTGAGCATCGCCATCCTCGGTTTCGGGCCGCTCAACCACACCTTGACCTCGAACTGGATGACTGCGGCGCAGGCGACGGAGGCAGCTCAGGCTCCCGCGGGCTTTGCCGATATCGTCAGCAAGGTCAAACCCGCCGTCATCTCGGTTCGCGTCAAGATCGACGAAGACGACGGCAGCGGCATGGTGACGGAGCGACACGACGACGATGAATCAGATCAGTCCGGTTCGCCCGAACAGTTCTTCCGTCATTTTGGTTTTCGCGGCCCGAACGGCATGCCGCGCCAGCATCACATGATCATGGGTCAAGGCTCGGGCTTCTTCATTTCGGCGGATGGCTATGCGGTGACGAACAACCATGTGGTCGACCATGCCAAATCCGTGGAGGTGACCGCTGACGACGGCGCGATCTATACCGCGAAGGTGGTCGGGACCGATTCGAAGACCGACCTGGCGCTGATCAAGGTCGATGGCAAGACCGATTTTCCTTTCGTGAAATTTGCCGATCAGATGCCGCGCATCGGTGACTGGGTGGTCGCGGTCGGCAATCCCTTTGGCCTCGGTGGAACGGTGACGGCCGGTATCGTCTCCGCGCGTGGCCGCGACATCGGCGCCGGTCCCTATGATGACTACGTCCAGATCGACGCGCCGATCAACAAGGGCAATTCCGGCGGCCCGGCCTTCGACATGAACGGCAATGTGATCGGGGTGAACACGGCGATCTTCTCGCCGTCGGGCGGCTCCGTCGGCATCGGCTTCGACATTCCCGCCGCCACGGCGAAGCTTGTGGTCAACCAGCTCAAGGACAAGGGCTCTGTCACGCGCGGCTGGCTCGGTGTTCAGGTGCAGGCGGTGACGCCCGATATCGCCGATAGCCTCGGCCTGAAGCAGGCGCGTGGCGCACTGGTGGACAATCCCCAAGCTGACAGCCCCGCCGCCAAGGCCGGCATCGAGGCGGGTGACATCATCACCGCGGTCAATGATACAGAGGTCAAGGATTCCCGCGATCTGGCGCGGACCATCAGCATGATGGCGCCGGGAACGTCGGTGAAGCTCGACGTCCTCCATAACGGTCAATCGAAGACGTTGACCGTGGCCATTGGCGAGATGCCGAACGATCGCCAGGCCAATGCCGGAGCCGAGCGGCAACCGAACGAGAGCGCGGGCACGCCGCATCTCGGTCTCAGCGTTGCCCCGGCGCGCGAGGTCGAGGGTGCCGGACAAGTCGGCGTCGTGGTGACGGCCGTCGATCCGCAAGGTCCGGCCGCGGCGCACGGAATCCAGACCGGTGACGTGATCCTCAACGTCGGCGGCAAGGCCGTTGCCAATCTCGGCGATATCAGGTCTGCCCTCGCAGAGGCCGACGCGAGCGGGAAGCACAGCGTGCTTCTGCAGTTGAAGAGTGCAGATGCGACGAAGTTTGTCGCGGTGCCGCTGGCAGGAGGTTAATAAGGCTTGATCGCGATATCACGACGAGCGATGCGGAGAGGCCGGACCCGAGGTCCGGCCTCTCCGATATGAGAACAGCAGCTGCGAGCGCGTAAGGCCAGGTCGCGGTGACTGCGAGGGGAGGGGCACCAATGCTGGACAATTACAGCGGCGCGACGCGGGTCTATGTCATCGTCGGGGATCCGATCGCGCAGGTGAAAGCGCCTTTCGGGCTGACTCGCGAGTTCGAACGGCGCGGCGTTGACGCGATCGTCGTTCCGCTGCAGCTTGGCTCAGCCGACATCGGGGCAGGCATCGCGGCGCTGTCGCGCGCGGCCAATGTCGACGGATTGATCGCGACGATCCCGCATAAATTCGCGCTTGCCGGACATTGCGCGACGCTGTCGGATCGTGCGCGATTCCTCGGTGTGGTCAATGTCGCGCGCCGCAACGCCGACGGCAGCTGGCACGGCGACATGCTCGACGGGGAGGGGTTTGCCGATGCGATCTCCGAGGCCGGCTGTAAGATCGCGGGACGTCGTGCGCTGCTGGTCGGCGCCGGCGGCGCAGGGAGTGCGATCGCACTCGCCCTGCTCGAGCGCGGCGCGGCGACGCTCGCCGTTCACGACATCGATCTTGAGCGGCGCGATGCGCTGATCGCCAAGCTCACGGCGAGTTTCGGCGGCCGCGTCATGCCGGGGTCCGACGAACCGGCGGATGCCGACATCCTCGTCAATGCCACGCCGCGGGGTATGGCGGTGGACGATCCGCTGCCTGTCAATGTCTCGCAACTTGCTGCCACGACCTTCGTCGGCGACGTGATCACGCTCCCGGAACTCACCGCATTGCTTCAGGTTGCCCGTGCCCGAGGCTGTCCGACGCAGACTGGCGTCGGGATGTTCCTGAGTGTGGTCGGCCGGATGGCGGAGTTTTTCCAGGGCTGACTGCGGCGACCGCGTTTTCCGAGGCACGTGCGGGTTCCTGGTATTGCGATCGAGCGTGAAAGCGTCACCGAGCATCGCTCGCAAGGCTGCTGCAATGTCCCGCAAAATTACTGGGGTCGTCAGGAATGACACGTATCGAAAAAAAACTGTGGCCCACGAAACACAACGCGCCGAATACGTTCAAGCGATTGTGACGACCAAATTGCAAGCGAACGAACGAATCAACTAGACCGCTGATGGGGCTGGAAGCGGAGGGTACAATGAGACTCGCTTCCTTTGAGAGTTTGTTGGCGGTGGCTACGCTGGTAACGGCCATCGTCGTGGTGCTGTGGGGGATCAAGCTTTTCCTCAGCGTATGAATGGGCGGACGGCTCGCGTCCGAAGCAAAAATCGCCTTCGAAAACGAAGGCCCGCGAGAAAACACGTTCTCTGGCGGTGGTCGGCGTCCAAGCCCTCGTGGCGGACGACGACAACCCCGCTAACTCAAGAAAGCATGGCAAGCAAAGCTCACAGCCCGACACCGAAAAATAAATTTTTCCAAAAGCTGTTGACGATGAGTCAAAGCGGACTCAGAATCCGGCAATACGGAAGTAATCGAACATGAGTTACGTATTCATCCGGTCTTGCGCAGAGACGCGCGAGCCGCAAGTTGATATTTGGTCTATGGCTGACATGCACTTTAGCTACTATCTGATGATCGCAGCGCTGGTTGTTATCGGCGTGCAGGTCGCCTATGCGCTTTATCATCTGGCGGTGTGGTTTCTATGAGCAAGCGGGCGGGCGCGGAGCGGATTCATTCGATGGCGCAATCACTTGCCAGGTGACACGCGATGCCCCCGGTCGTAAGCGACTGGCTTGACGATGTTCTCGAGGCGACCGCGTTCTTGACGCGCCTGCCGGTACCCCGCAGCGACCGGCCTCCCAATCTCGCCCGCGCCTATCGCGCATTTCCGCTCGTCGGCGCTGCGATCGGGGTCGTGATCGGGGCGATTGATCTCCTGTTGCTGCGGTTTGGGCTGCCTGGAATTGCCGCCGCGGCGCTCGCGCTCGGGAGCGGCGCGCTGTTGACCGGCGCACTGCACGAAGACGGGCTTGCCGATATCGCGGACGGCTTTGGCGGCGGCCGGGACAAGCCCGGCAAGCTCGAAGTGATGCGCGACAGCCGGCTTGGCACCTATGGCGCCCTGGTGCTTCTCACCGCGTTCATTGCCAAGGTGGGAGCGCTGTCCGCCCTGCCGCGAAGCGAGGTGATCGTCGCCATGATCGCGACCCACACGCTGGCGCGCGCGCCGCTGGCGGTGCTGGCCGCGACCATGCCTTACGCGCGGGAGGGACTGGCCGCATCGGCCGGCCGGCCCGAACCATGGACGGCGTTGATCAGTTGCGTGGTGGCTGCGATCATTGGCTTTGTTGTCCTGCCGGCGGCCACGGCCATGGTCGCGGCGATCGGCGCCGCGGTGGCGGCTGCGTGCCTTGCCGTTGTTGCGCACCGGCAGATCGGCGGACAGACCGGCGACGTTCTGGGCGCGGCGGAGCAGGTGTGCGAGGTCGCGGTGCTGCTGACACTCGCCGCTCGCGCGGCGCAGGGCTAGCGTGTCACGACAGACGCAGCTGTGGCTGATCCGCCACGCACCGGTCGACGGGCCGGTCGGAATCATCCACGGTCTCGAGGCGCCGGCCGATGTCAGCGACACCGCGGCGCTGTCGCGGTTGCGACTACAGCTTCCCAACCCTCATGCGGCGATCTCAAGCCCCGCGCGGCGCGCCCGCGAAACCGCCGCTGCGCTCGGGCTCGTCGCGGTTCCCGATGCGTCATTCAGCGAGCAGGATTTCGGATCCTGGACCGGGCGATCGCATGAGGAGATCGGCCGCGACTCTGGATCGGCCTATGACGAATTCTGGCGCGCGGGCGCGACCAACCGGCCGCCCGGTGGCGAAAGCTTCGTCGAACAGATCGCGCGTGTGAGGATCGGGTTCGCGGCGCTGCCCGCGGGCGATGTGATCCTGGTCGCGCACGCCGGAACGATTCGCGCGGCGCTCGCGCTGGCGCTCGGGATGCCGCCCGATAACGCGCTGCGATTTGTGATCGATCCGCTGTCCGTGACGCGGCTCGATCGTCTCGACAATGCCTGGCGCGTGGTCGCGGTCAATCGGAATTGAAACGCGAAACGCGCGGCGCGCTATTTCAGCCGCATCGGCAATCCCGCGACGACGAACTCCACCTCGTCGGCGATGCCGGCGATCATCTGGTTGACGAGGCCCGCCGCGTCGCGAAAGGCGCGCGCCAGCGTATTGTCGGGCACGATGCCGAGCCCGACCTCGTTGGCGACGAGCACGACCGGGCTCTTTTGGCGGCCGAGCGCGTCCGCCAAAAGCTGCGCTTCCTGCGACCAGTCGCGCTGCGCATGCATCAGGTTGGAGAGCCACAGGGTCAGGCAATCGATCAGCCTTGCGCCGCCGCCATCGGTCGCGTCAAGCGCCTCGACCAGCGCCAGCGGGGCCTCGCGCTCGGTCCAGTCGTTGCCGCGCCGCGCCCGGTGCCGCGCAATGCGCTCGCTCATTTCCGCATCAAGCGCCTCTGCGGTTGCAATGTAGACGGGCCGGCCGGGAAAGCCGCGCGCGCGGGTCTCCGCGCGCAGGCTCTTGCCTGATCGTGCGCCTCCGGTGATGAGGATGATGGTCATGCCGGTCTTCCCGTCCGAAGCTCGCAATAATCATCAATCGCGAGGCATGACAAACCAAATTCGCACGCCCGAGGGCTTGCGCTTGGCCCGCATTCTTGCGCATCAGGAAGCGATGGTTGCAGGAGATCAGGCCGGGAGAGCGTTCTTGGGCTTTGCAGGCGCGATGGTGGTGGCGATGGCGGCGGACGCCCTTGTGGGGTGGCCCGGCGCCCTGTTCGCGCGCGTCGGTCATCCCGTCACCTGGCTGGGCGCCCTGATCAATGCCCTGGACGCGCGCTGGAATCGCAGTGTCGATCCGCCCGCCGTGCGGCGTGCGGCGGGGATCGCGGCTGCGTTGGCGGTGATCGCGCTGGCGGCAGGTCTGGGATGGGCCCTGCAAGCGGCGTTGCCCGCCGGCTGGGGCGGCACCGTCCTCACCGGCATCGTCGCCTGGCCCTTTGTCGCGCTGCGTTCGCTCCACGACCATGTCGCGGCGGTGGCGCGTCCGCTGCAGGCCGGCGATATCGCGGGTGCGCGCTTGGCCGTCGCAGAGATCGTCGGACGCGATCCCATAGCCCTCGATGCGGCCGGCATCGCGCGCGCTGCGATCGAAAGCCTCGCCGAGAACACGTCCGACGGCATCGTGGCGCCGGTGTTCTGGGGCGCGCTGTTCGGCCTGCCCGGCATCATCGGCTACAAGGCGATCAACACGCTGGATTCCATGATCGGGCATCGCACCGAGCGGCATGAAGCGTTCGGCTGGGCCGGCGCGCGCCTCGACGATGTCGCGAATTTCGCGCCGGCGCGCCTCACCGGCTTGCTGTTCGTGCTGCTTGCACCGCGCATCTCGAACGCGCTGGCCTGCATGATGCGGGACGCGCAGGCCCACCGTTCGATCAATGCCGGCTGGCCCGAAGCGGCGATGGGGGGCGCGCTCGGCGTGCGGCTCAGCGGGCCGCGCGCCTATCATGGTCGCGTTGTCGACGAGCCCTGGCTCAACGCGGCCGAGCGCGATCCGCTGGCGGCCGACATCGTGGCCGGACTAACCATCTATTCGCGCGCCATGATGTTGCTGGCAGGATCGCTTACGGTATTGGCCTTGGTGCTTCGGGGTTTGGCCTGAACGGGAAACGCGAATGTTGGAACATGGCGGCAATCTCGATCTGGCCCTGCAGCGCTTCGGCGGACGCCTGGACGACTGGATTGATCTGTCGACCGGCATCAACCGGCGGCCCTATCCGCTGCCGGAGCTTGCGCCACGGCACTGGAGCGCGCTGCCCTCCCGATCCGACATCGAGCAGCTCCATGAGGCGGCACGTCAGGCCTATGGCACGCGCGCGCCGATCGTCGCGGTCGCCGGCGCGCAGGCGGCGATCCAGCTGCTGCCGCGATTGTCGGCGCGCGGCCGGGCGCGGATTCTGGCGCCGAGCTACAACGAATACGCGTCCGTTCTGCGGATCGGGGGTTGGGACGTGGCCGAGGTCGCCGATCTCAGATCGCTGGCGGGGGCCGATCTTGCCGTGGTCGTCAATCCCAACAATCCCGACGGCAGGCGCCACGATCCGGCCGACCTGCTCGCGCTGCTGACGCGCGTCCCCCGTCTTGTCGTGGACGAAAGCTTTGCCGACGCCGCGCCTGAGCTGTCATTGGCGGCGGACGCAGCGCGAGCCGGGCTGTTGATCCTGCGCTCGTTCGGAAAATTCTACGGGCTTGCCGGATTGCGACTGGGCTTCGTGCTCGGCAGCCAGGCGGATGTCGCAGCGCTCGCGGCGCTCGCGGGTCCGTGGCCGGTCTCGGGCGTGGCAACCGAGATCGGACGACGCGCGCTGCTCGACCGCGACTGGGCCGCGGAAACATTGGCGCGTCTGGTCCACGAATCCCGGTGGCTTGACGCCCTGGCCCAGCAGCAAGGCTGGACGCTGGTCGGCGGAACGCCGCTGTTCCGGCTCTACGAAACCGGCGATGCGAGCGCTGCGCAGGCGCGGCTTGCCGCGGCGCGAATCTGGTCGCGCATCTTCTCGGACAGACCCGGCTGGTTGCGTCTGGGTCTGCCCGGCGACGCGACGGAATGGGCACGGCTTGCCGCCGCGCTCGCTTAGCGGGCGAGCGCGAGCAGACCTTCGACGTCGAGATGGGTCTCGATGTGATCGGCGAGCGCGTCGAGCACCTCATCGACCTTGCCGCGATAATTCAGGTCGGCAGCCGATATTCCAAGCCGGTCGAGATAGGCGCGCCGGAATCCATCCGAGGCGAACAGGCCGTGCAGATAGGTGCCGTGCACGCGACCGTCGCCCGAGATGGCGCCCTCTGGCGCGCCGCCGACCAATGCGAACGGGCGCGCGCGGTCGGGTCCATCGGTCTGACCGATGTGGATCTCATACGCGCTCACGCTCTCGCGGCTCGCGGCGTGAACCGCTTCGACCTGCGTCAGGCTTTTCTGCGGCGTCATCACCGTCGTCACATCCAGGAGTCCGAGACCCGGTGTTTCCCCCGCCGGTCCCTCGATGCCATCGGGATCGGCAACGCTTTTCCCCAGCATCTGATAGCCGCCGCACAGGCCAAGCACATGGCCGCCGCGGCGGTGATGCGCTGAGAGATCGATGTCCCAGCCCTGCGCACGCAGGAAGGCGAGATCCCCGCGGGTCGACTTCGAGCCGGGAATGATGACCAGCCGCGCATCGCCGGGGATCGCTTCGCCGGGCCGGATCAGGACCAGATCGATCTCGGACTCCAGCTTGAGCGGATCGAGATCGTCGAAATTCGCGATTCGAGACAGAGCGAGACAGACGATCCTGCAGCGGCCGGGCTTGCGCGAATCGGCAAGCCCCAGGGCATCTTCCGCCGGTAGTTCACGGGCACGCGCGAAATAGGGCAGGACGCCGAAGCCGCGCCAGCCGGTGCGGGCTTCGATCAGTCTGTAGCCATCGTCGAACAGGGTGGGATCGCCGCGGAACTTGTTGATGATGAAACCGCCGATGACAGCGGCGTCGTCGGGATCGAGCACGCACTTGATGCCGACCAGCTGCGCGATGACGCCGCCGCGATCGATGTCTCCGACGAGCACGACCGGCACGCGCGCTTTTCGCGCAAAGCCCATATTGGCGATGTCGCCGGCGCGCAGATTGACCTCGGCGGGACTGCCGGCGCCCTCGACCAGGACGAGATCGGCGCGGGCTTTCAGCCGTTCGAAACTCTCCAGCACCGGGGCCATCAGCGACGACTTCATCGCGGCATAGTCGCGCGCGCGCAACGTCGCGACGCGGCGGCCCTGCACGATGACCTGGGCGCCGACATCGGTCTCGGGCTTCAGCAAGACCGGATTCATATCGGTATGCGGCTCGACTTTCGCGGCCTGCGCCTGCAAGGCCTGCGCGCGGCCGATCTCGCCGCCGTCGACGGTGACGGCGGCGTTGTTCGACATGTTCTGCGGCTTGAAGGGAAGCACGCGCAGGCCGCGTCGGGTGGCGGCACGCGCGAGGCCTGCGACGATGAGCGACTTGCCCACGTCGGAACCTGCTCCCTGGATCATCAGCGCGCGCGCCATATCGGCATTTTCCCTGGTCTATTTTTGCCCGTCATTGCGAGCCAATCGATCGCGCGAGCGCGGTGGCGAACCAAAATATCGAAAACAACCCCATGCAAAGTAGCCTGGCGGTCGCTGGCATGAGCGTTTCAGCGAAAACATTTTGACACGTCGGGCAAATCACCTGCAATAATCCACCATCGCGCCATTGGTAGAATGCCCGTTGCCCTGCTGTTCGGCGCGATCGCTCACCGTTGAAATTGCCAACCGCTGGCCACAGCGAAGGATTGCCTCTCGGGTTGCCGGGCCGCGCCGCTTTTCCACGTGCCCTAGGAGTTATCGAGCGGAGCTCAGCAGCCATCCGAACAAGGGGGCGCCCACAAGGGGCGCCCCTACACAGATCGACATGGTGTAGGGGCGACCCTTGTGGGCGCCCTCCCTCAGCGAGCCCCACCTGTTCCATCCAGACGGGGCAGCCGAAAGGCCGGTACAGACGTCGCAAATGTCGGTTGGATGCTCCTCATCCTGTTGGCTAGAATTCGACGCCGGGCTGCGCCTTGATGCCGGACCGGAACGGATGCTTCACCAGCGTCATCTCGGTGACGAGGTCGGCGATGTCGATCAGCTCCTGTTTGGCGTTGCGGCCGGTGAGCACGACATGCGTCAGCGGCGGTTTTGACGTCTGAAGAAATTCGACGACCTCGGCGATATCGAGATAGTCATAGCGCAGCGCGATGTTGATTTCGTCGAGCACGACCATGCGCAGGCTGTCGTCCGCTATCAATTCCTTGGCCTTCTCCCATCCGGCCTTGGCGGCCGCGATGTCGCGGGCGCGATCCTGCGTCTCCCAGGTGAAGCCTTCGCCCATGGCGTGGAACTGGCACAGCTCGCCGAAATGCCCGGTCAACAGCCGCCGCTCGCCGGTATCCCAGGCGCCCTTGATGAACTGCACGACGGCGCAGGGAAAGCCATGGGCGACGCAGCGCACGATCATGCCGAAGGCGGAGGAGGATTTTCCCTTGCCCGCGCCGGTGTGGACGATGATGAGGCCTTTCTCCCCGCTCTTGGTCGCCATGATGCGGTCGCGCGCGGCTTTCTTCTTGGCCATTTTTTCCGCATGACGCGCGTCGGATGCGGCTTCGGAAACGTCGGCGTCGTCGTCGGTGGCCACGTCCGGTTCGGAAACCATTGGCGCGCTCCTTTGGCTTGACAAGCTTCACGCTTGGGCAAATGGTGGATCAGCGTTGGTTCCTGTCCTACGACAGGCGAAGAGGGAATGCGATAGGGCTTCAAAGCCGCCAGGCTTTGAGCCGGAAAAGCAGCCGCCCCCGCGACCGTGACCGGAGAGATCCCCAAGTGCCACTGGCCTGACAAGGTCGGGAAGGCGGGGATCGGAGGGGAAACCCTGCTCCGCAAGCCGGGAGACCTGCCAGCGCGTGAGTGAAACCGGCGGACGGGGTGTTCCGCGACGGGGAACGAACCTTGTCTTGCAGGGTTCGTCTGCCTCATCGCCTCCCGTCAACGATCGATGTCGAGATCCTGAGGAGAGCGATGACCGTTACGCTTCACGTCTGCATCACCTGTCGCGCCGGCCAGACGCTCAGCGAGGGCGAAACCACGCCGGGCGCGCGCCTGCATGCGGCGATCCTGCAGACGGGTGCACCCGATGGCGTCAACGTCGTTGCGGTCGAATGCCTCTCTGCCTGCAGCCAGGGCTGCTCGGTCGCGCTCAGCGCGCCCGGACGCTGGTCCTATGTCTATGGCCGCCTGTCCGAGGTCAACGCGCAAGACGTCGTTGCGGGCGCCTCGGCCTATGCCGCCGCGCCCGACGGCATCGTGCCATGGCGCACGCGCCCCGAAATCTTCCGCAAGCAATCGCTCGCGCGCATTCCACCGATCGCCATCATGCCAGAGGCCGCAGAATGAACTCGCTCGCAAAAATTCCGGTGACCGTCGTCACCGGCTTTCTCGGCTCCGGCAAGACCACGCTGATCCGCCATCTCCTGACCAACGCCAACGGCAAGAAGCTCGCCGTGCTGGTCAACGAGTTCGGCAGCGAGGGCGTCGACGGCGATATCCTGAAATCCTGCGCTGATGCCAACTGTCCGGAGGAGAATATCGTCGAACTCGCCAATGGCTGCATCTGCTGCACCGTGGCTGACGACTTCATTCCGACCATCGCGCAATTGCTGTCGCGGCGCGTGCGGCCCGACCACATCCTGATCGAGACCTCGGGACTGGCGCTGCCGAAGCCGCTGTTGAAAGCTTTCGACTGGCCGGAAATCCGCTCCCGCATCACCGTCGACGGCGTGATCGCGCTCGCCGACGCCGAGGCCGTGGCGGCCGGCCGCTTCGCGCCCGATCCGGCCGCGGTCGAGGCCCAGCGCGCGGCCGACGCCAACCTCGATCACGAGACGCCGCTGTCGGAGGTGTTCGAAGACCAGATCTGCTGCGCCGACATCGTGCTGCTGACCAAGGCCGATCTCGCGGGCGAAGCCGGACTTGCGGCGGCGAGAGCCGCCATCGCGGCCGAGATGGCGCGTTCGGTCCCCATGCTGTCGGTCACCGACGGCGCCATCGATCCGCGGCTGATCCTGGGTCTTGAGGCCGCTGCAGAAGACGATCTGGTCGCGCGCCCCTCGCATCATGATGGCGAGGAGGAGCACGAGCATGATGACTTCGCCTCCGTCGTCATCGAGCTTCCGGAAGTGAGCGACATCGACGCGCTGGTCGGCGCGATCAAGCGCCTCGCGCGCGAACAGAATATCCTGCGCGCCAAGGGCTATCTCGCGGTTACCGGCAAGCCGATGCGCTTGCTGATGCAGTCGGTCGGCGAGCGGGTGCGGCACCAGTTCGATAGCCCCTGGGGGACGCGGCCGAGGCGGTCGCGGCTGGTTCTGATCGGCGAGCAGGGTGACATCAACGAGGCCGCGATCAGGGCGGGACTTGGTCTTTAAGAACGTGGCGTCTGAGGACTTGAGAACAGTCTGAGGATTTGAGATCCGATGCACATCGTGTTTCGCGAGAGTCATGGGCTGGAGGAGACCGCGACGCCCGTCGATCTCGGTCAGGATCCGGCCGACCTCGTGATGCTCTCGTTCTCCGACAGCGATCTCGCCGCGTTTGCGGCCGGCTGGCGCCGCGGCCGCGGCAGCTTGCCGTCGCTGCGGCTCGCCAATCTCGCTGCCCTTCGTCATCCGCTGTCGGTCGATACCTATGTCGAGCGGACGCTGGCGCGGGCGCGCGGCGTGTTGGTGCGCCTGATCGGCGGCGAATCCTACTGGTCCTACGGCGTTGCGGCGCTGCATCAGCTGGCGCAACAACGCGGCATCGCGCTCGCAGTGCTCCCCGCGGACGGGCGCGACGATGTTCGTCTCGATGCGCTCTCGACCTTGCCGGTCTCGACCCTGCGGCGGCTGAAGATCCTCTGCGACAAGGGCGGCGCAACGGCCGCGCAGGCGGCGATCGCCCAGCTGGCGCTGGCCTCGGGCCTTTATGCGGGGCCAGTCAGCGGCGAGATCGAAACGCCTGAGATGGGTTTCTACGATCCGGTGCGGGGCGTGCTGACGACATGGCCGGTGTCGGATGGACGCTCGTCGGCGCTGGTCAGTTTCTATCGCTCGTATCTCATGGCTGCCGATACCGGCCCCGTCGATGCGCTGATCTCGGCGCTGCGCGGTAAGGGTTTCGACGCTTATGGCGTGTTCGTGCCATCGCTCAAGGCGCAAGGCGTGGCGGACTGGCTGAAAGCGCAGCTCTTGCAAAGTCCACCGGCCGTGATCGTCAATGCGACCGCCTTCTCGGCGCTCGGCGATGACGGCACCACGCCGTTCGACGTCGCATCCTGTCCGGTGTTCCAGGTGGCGTTGTCGACGGCACGCCGGTCCGACTGGGCGGGTTCGCTGCGTGGCCTGTCGCCGGCTGATCTCGCCATGCATGTGGTGTTGCCGGAGGTCGACGGGCGGCTGTTGGCCGGCGTGGTCAGCTTCAAATCGGCCGGCGAACGCGATTCCGATCTGCAATTTGCGCATCTGGCGCATCGCGCCGACGAGGAGCGCGTCACGGCCGCGGTTGAGCGCATCGCGCGCTGGCACGAGCTCGCGATCAAGTCCGCACAGGACAAACGCCTCGCCATTGTACTGTCGAGCTATCCGGGACGGCCGCACCAGATCGCGCATGCGGTGGGGCTGGACGCGCTGGCTTCGGTCGAGGCGCTGCTCGGCGATCTCGGCGCCGCCGGCTTCGCTGTCGAGGCGGTTGGGGCGCTCGGCGAAGTCCTGCAGCGAGACAAGCTGAGCTGGCATGTGGCCGACTATCGCGCCGCGCTGGCGACCTTGCCGACTGAGCTGCAGGATGATCTCGCCAAGGCCTGGGGCGTGCCGGAGGATGATCCGGCCTGCGTGGCCGGCGAATTTCATTTCGCCGCGGTTCGCTGCGGCAAGACTATCGTCGCCGTTCAGCCCGAGCGCGGCGATGTGGACAATCGTGCGGCTGAGTATCACGACCTCACGCGCACGCCGCGTCACGCCTATGTCGCGTTCTATCTCTGGCTCAGGCGAGAGCGCGTTGACGCGCTGATCCACATGGGCGCGCACGGCACGCTCGAATGGCTGCCGGGTAAATCGGTCGCGTTGTCGGCGTCCTGCTGGCCGGAGGCGCTGATCGGCGATCTCCCGGTGATCTATCCCTTCATCGTCAACGATCCCGGCGAGGCGGCCCAGGCCAAGCGCCGCATTGGTGCGGTCACGATCGGTCATCTGCCGCCGCCGCTTGCGGCATCGGCGTTGCCGCCGGCGCTGCTGCAACTCGAACGCCTGCTCGATGAATATTCGACCGCCGATGGTCTCGATCCCGCGCGACGCCAGCGTCTGATCGCGACCATTCGCGACGAGGCACGCACTGCCGGGGTCGAGGACGATCTCGGTCTTGCCGCCTCGATCGCGCCGGCCGAGGCGATCCCGCGCATCGATCGCTTCGTCTGCGACCTCAAGGAAAGCCAGTACGGCTGTGGCTTGCACGTCTTCGGTCGCGGTGATTGCGGGGCCGCCGAACGGGATGCGCTGATCGCCGCATTGTCGGGCCGGCGCGTGGCGCCGGGACCCGCGGGCTCGCCGCATCGTGGACGCAGCGACGTGCTGCCCACGGGGCGCAATCTGTTCGCCGTCGATCCGCGCGCGCTGCCGACACGGTCAGCACATGCGCAAGGGATCAGGCTCGCGGAGGAATTGCTGCGCCGGCATTTGCAGGATCATGGCGACTGGCCGAACGGGCTCGTGGTCGATCTCTGGGGCTCGGCGACAACGCGCACTGCGGGCGAAGAGTTCGCGATGGCCTTGCACCTGGCCGGGATCGCGCCGCGCTGGGACGAGGCTTCCGGCCGAGTGTCGGGTTTCGAGATCCTTCCCTTGGCGCAACTCGGCCGGCCGCGCATCGATGTGACGCTCCGGATCTCCGGACTGTTTCGCGACGTCTTTCCCGGCCTCGCGCAATTGTTCGAGGCGGCCTCCGAAGCGCTGGCGAGCCGCGATTTCGAGGGCGAGGAGAACCCTTATCTTCGACCCGTTGCGCGCACCTTCGGTCCGGCTCCCGGACAATACGGGGTCGGCATGACGCCGTTACTCGACGTCTTCACGCAGGAGGCGCGCGACGCGGCCGGCGAGGCCTGGCTTGCGGCGTCGTCCTGGGCGTTTGCCGCCGATGGCGAGATGAAGCCTGACCGCGCCGGCATCGAGGCGCGGCTCGCCGGCGCCGACAGCTTCGTGCATGTTCAGGATCTGCCCGAGACCGATCTGCTGCTCGCCGCCGACTATGCCGCCCATGAGGCCGGCATTGCCGCGGCCGCCGCGCGGCTTGGAGCTGCGCCGGCGCTCTATCATATGGACGCGACCCGCCCCGATTCGCCGCGGGCGCGCACGCTGACGGAAGAAATTGCCCGCGTGGTGCGTTCGCGCGCCGCCAATCCGGCATGGATCGCGGGCATGATGCGACACGGCTTTCGCGGCGCCGCCGAAATTGCCGCAACGCTCGAGCACATGGCGGCCTTTGCCCATCTCGCCGCTGCCGTGCCGCCGCATCTGTTCGACCTCTATTTCGATGCGACGCTCGGCCAGGACGAGGTCCGCGACTTCATGGCGCGAGAGAATCCGGCGGCGCTCGCGGCGATCGAAGCCTGCTTTGCGCGGCTGCATGAGGCGTCGCTGTGGACCACGCGGCGCAATTCCATCGCGTCCGCTTTGCGGGTGGCGTCATGACCCATTTCGCGATCAAGGGCTGGTGCCCTGGTGCGTTGCGCCCGATGCTTTCGGGCGATGGGCTCGTGGTCCGCATCCGCCCGCATGGCGGCCGGCTCTCGCAAGTGCAAGCCGCGGGCATCGCGGATTTGGCCGAACGGTTCGGCAACGGTCTCATGGATCTGACCAACCGGGCCAACCTCCAGATCAGGGGCGTCGGCGATGCAGGCCATGCGCCACTGATCGAGGAACTGGCGCGGCTTGATCTGATCGATGCGGATCAAGGCGCAGAAGCGCTGCGCAACATCGTCGTCGCGCCGTTCTGGATCGCAGGTGATCACATCTCGACGCTTGCAGCCGATCTTGAACTGGCGCTTGCCACGCGACGCTTATCGCTTCCGGTAAAATTCGGCTTCGCGGTGGATTGCGGCGCCATACGCGCGCTTGCGGACACATCTGCCGACATCCGCATCGAGCGCGATACCGACGGAGGATTGCTCGTGCGTGCCGACGGCGCGCCGCACGGTTGCCCCGTGGCATGGTCCGACGCCGTGGCTACAGCACTGCACCTTGCCGAATGGTTCATCGCCTCCGGCGGCGTGACGGACGGGCGAGGGCGCATGGCCGCGCATCTTGCAGCCGGTGCGAGGCTTCCGGATACGTTATCCGGCTCGACCGAGCCTGCGCGCATGATGTCGCCACCTCGCCCGGGGCTTCTTGCCGGTGGCGCGCTGCTCGGGTTGGCATTCGGGCAACTCAGGGCCGCGACGCTCCGTGCGCTCGCCGGCAGCGCGGACGGCCTGCGGCTCACTCCGTGGCGCATGATTTTCGCCGAAGGGCTGCACGCGTTGCCTGACAGTGACGGTCTGGTGACGCAGCCGGATGATCCGATCCTGCGCGTCGTCGCCTGCTCCGGCGCGCCTTCCTGCAGGGAGGCGCATGCTGAAACGCGCGAACTCGCCGCCGTGCTCGCGCCGCATATGGCCGCAGACAGCAGGCTTCATGTCTCGGGCTGCGCCAAGGGCTGCGCGTATCCGGCTCGCGCTGCGATCACGCTCGTGGCGACCGCGGATGGCTTCGATCTCGTTCGCGACGGTTCGCCACGCGATGCACCTGTCATGCGTGGGCTCGACCGCGACAGCCTCATCGCCGATCCCGCGCTGCTCCGGAGGATCGGCTGATGCCGCATCTCTATGAGACCGATGGCGCCGCGATCTACCGGCAATCCTTCGCCACCATCCGCGCCGAAGCGGACCTCGCGCGCTTCTCGGCGGACGAGGAGCCGGTGGTCGTGCGCATGATCCATGCCGCGGGCATGGTGGGCCTCGAGCAACATGTCCGCTTCACGCCTGATATGGCGGGTCGCGCGCGGGCGGCCCTACAGGACGGCGCACCCATCCTGTGCGACGCGCGCATGGTCTTGGAAGGCATCACGCGCGCAAGATTGCCCGCGGATAACCGTGTGATCTGCACGCTCGGCGATCCCGCTGTTGCTTCGCTCGCGCAATCCATGGGCAATACGCGCTCCGCCGCGGCGCTGGAGCTGTGGCGGCCGCATCTCGACGGCGCCATCGTCGCCATCGGCAACGCGCCGACGGCGCTGTTCCATCTCCTGAACATGCTGGAGGACGAGGCCTGCCCGCGGCCGGCGGCGATCATCGGCTGTCCCGTCGGTTTCGTCGGCGCCGCCGAGGCCAAGGCCGCCTTGATGGCAAGCCCGCCGGCACCCGCGCTTACCGTCGCGGGGCGTCTCGGCGGCTCCGCGATCACGGTCGCTGCCGTCAATGCGCTGGCCAGCCGGAGCGAATAGACATGGGGCGCATCATCTGCTGCGGGCTCGGGCCCGGCGATCCCGATCTGATCAGCGTGCGCGCCGATCGGGAGATTCGCGCTGCGACACATGTCGCCTATTTCCGCAAGAAAGGCCGGCCCGGCCAGGCGCGGCGCATCGTCGAGGGGATGCTGGCGGCCGGCGTGCGCGAATATCCGATGGAATATCCGGTCACGACGGAGATTTCCTTCGACAGTCCCGAATACGCCGATCTGCTGGCGCGCTTCTACGACGCGTGGGCGCAACGTCTCGCCGAGATCGCGCGCGAGGCCGACATCGTCGTGCTTTGTGAAGGCGATCCGTTCTTCTATGGCTCGTTCATGCATCTCCATACCCGTTTGCAGGGCCGCGCCGCGATCGAGGTGATCGCCGGCATTCCCGGCATGGCCGGTTGCTGGAACGCGGTCGGCCTGCCGATTGCGCTCGGCGATGACGTGATGACGGTGTTGATGGGCACGCTCGCCGAGGAGGAACTGACGGCGCGCGCGCGGAGCTGCGACGCGCTCGTGATCATGAAGACCGGGCGTAATTTGCAAAAGGTGCGTCGTGCGCTGGAGGCCGCTGGACGCCTCGATGAGGCCTGGCTGATCGAGCGCGGTACCATGCCGGGCGAGCGCATCGCGCGGCTCCGGGATGTCGATGCGGCCGAGTGTGCCTATTTCGCGATCGTGCTGGTGCACGGCCAGGGCCGGCGACTGGAGCTTGCCGCCGAATGACGGGGATGCTGACCATCGCGGGACTTGGGCCCGGGGACGAGGCGCTGGTGACGCCCGAGGTCTCCGCCGCAATTGCCGATGCCACCGATATCGTCGGCTATGCGCCCTATGTCGCGCGCGTCGCTGCGCGCGGGGGACTCGTGGCGCACGCCTCCGACAATCGTCAGGAGTCACAGCGCGCAACGGAGGCGATACGGCTGGCGGCGGAAGGCCGCCGCGTCGTTGTGGTATCGTCGGGCGATCCCGGGGTGTTTGCGATGGCCGCGGCCGTGTTCGAAGCGCTGGAAGGGTCACCGCAATGGCACGGCCTCGCGATCCGCGTGTTGCCGGGCGTGACCGCGATGCTGGCGGCCGCCGCACGTGTCGGTGCGCCGCTCGGTCATGATTTTTGCGCCATCAACCTCTCCGACAATCTGAAGCCGTGGTCGACCATCGAAAAGCGTTTGCGGCTCGCAGCTGAAGCCGACTTTGCCATCGCGCTCTACAATCCGCGTTCGGCGAGCCGGCCGGAAGGCTTTGCCCGCGCGCTGGAGATCCTGAAAGAGGCCGGCTGCGGCGCTCGCATCATGATCTTCGCCCATGCGGTGACCACGCCCAACGAGCGCATCGAGGCACTGCCCTTGCGGGACGCGCGGCCCGAGATGGCCGACATGCGCACGCTGGTCATCGTCGGCAATTCGACGACGCGCCGCATCGGGCGCTGGATCTATGCCCCGAGGCGCGCGTCATGACCGAGAAACGCCAGCACGTCATCGATGCTCTCGGCTCGCGGTCTGTCGGGCAATGCGGGCCGCGCGATCATGATGACGGGGAGCCGGAGCGCGCGCGCGGCATCGATCTTGGCCCGCGCGCCGGTTCCGCCAGAGTTGCGGGCGACGATCCACGCAATGGCGCGCGAGCGCATGAGGTCGAGATCGCCCGCGAGAGTGAATGGACCACGCGACACGATGATTTCGGCATTCGCCAACGGCAGCGCTCCGTCAGGGGAATCGACAAATCGCAAGGTGTAGGCGTGCTGGGGCTTGGCCGCGAACGGTGCCAGATGCTGCCGGCCGATGGCAAGGAACACGCAGGCGGGTTGTTCGGGCAGGGCGGCTGCGGCGGCGTAGACGTCTGCCACCTCGATCCAGTTGTCTTCGGACGTCCTTTCCCAGGGCGCGCGCTCCAGCGCGATCAGCGCGGTCCCGGTCACAGCGCAGGCCGCGACCGCGTTGCGGCTCATGTCGGCGGCAAAGGGATGGGTGGCATCGACGACATGCGTGATCCGCTGCTGCCGGATGTACGCGGCCAGGCCGCTCACGCCGCCGAAGCCGCCGACGCGGGTCGGCAGCGACTGCGTTGCCGGAGCTTCGGTCCGGCCGGCATAAGAGTAGATCGCGTCCAGCCCAAGCCCCGCGGCCATGTCCGCGAGCCGGTTGGCATCGTTCGTTCCGCCCAGAATGAGGGCGCGCATCGTGGCTGATCCCTTGTTCAAACCCTGGCTCACCATTGTCGGCATCGGCGAAGATGGCCTTGCCGGACTGTCGGAAGCAAGCCGAAACGCGCTCGCCGGCGCCGAGACGGTATTCGGCGGCGAACGCCATCTGGCGCTGGCCGGAATTGGTGACCGCGGTCATGCCTGGCCGGTGCCGTTCGATGTGGCTTGCGTGATTGGCTGTCGCGGCCGGCCGACGGTCGTGCTCGCCTCCGGCGATCCATTCTGGCACGGCGTCGGCGGCAGTCTCGCCGAGCGGTTGGCTGACAGCGAGTGGACCGCGCATCCCGCGCCATCGACCTTCCAACTGGTGGCGGCGCGGTTGGGATGGCGGCTGGAGAACGTCATTTGCCTCGGCCTCCATGCGGCTCCGTTCGAGGCCCTAGTGCCGCGCCTGGCGCGCGGCGCGCGCCTCATCTGCCTTCTGCGCGACGGCAAGGCGGCGGCCGATCTCGCCGCTTGGCTGAGCGCGCGCGGCTGGGGCGCCTCGCGGTTGTGGAGCTGTGTCGCGCTCGGCGGTGTCAATGAAAGCATCAGGAGCGATCGCGCCGACACTTACACAGGCGATCCGGCCGCGAAGCTGGTCACGGTCGCGCTGGAAGCCGACGGCGGCGAGGGACTGCCGCGCAGCTCGGGGCTGTCAGACGATCTCTTCGTCCATGATGGCCAGATCACCAAACGGCCGATGCGCGCGCTGGCGCTGTCGGCACTGGCGCCGCGGGCCGGCGAACGATTGTGGGATATCGGCGCCGGCTCGGGCTCGATCTCGGTTGAATGGGCCCTGTGCGGAGGAAAGGCTGACGCGATCGAGGCGCGCGAGGATCGCGCGGCCAATATCCGCGCCAATGCCGCCTCCTTTGGGCTGGCGCATAAGATCGATGTCACGATAGGGCGCGCGCCTGCAGCGCTGTCCGGGCTTGCGCCACCGCAGGCGGTGTTCTTCGGCGGCGGCCTTGATCCCGCGATGTTCGATGCCGTGTGTGCGCGGGTTCCGAAACAAACGCGAATGGTCGCGCATGCCGTGACCTTGGAAACCGAGACCTTGCTGTCCGAGTTGCAGCGCCGTCACGGCGGCGAGCTGATGCGGGTCGAGATCGCGCATGCGACGCCGCTCGGCGGATACAGGTCCTGGCAGGCGGTGCGGCCCGTCGTGCAATGGAGCGCCGTCACATGAAAGTCGCGGGACTCGGATTCAGGCGGAGCGTCAACGTCGCGTCGCTGCGCGAGGCGCTCGATGCGGCGGGCGGTCACCATGGCCTCGCGGCGCTCGCGACCGTCAGCGACAAGGCCGATGCGACGGCGCTGGTGTCTCTGGCGAGCGAGCTCGACCTGCCGATCACTGCGGTTCCAGCCAACAGCCTCTTGGCGATGGAGACGGCGACGCGCTCGGACATCGTCGAGGCGAAATTCGGCGTCGGCTCCCTGGCCGAAGCCGTCGCGCTGGTCGCGGCCGGCCGCAATGCGCGTCTCGTCACGCCACGCGTGGTCTCGGGCGACCGCACGGCGACCGCCGCGATCGCGGAAGGAGACGGGCCATGACGGTGCACTTCATCGGCGCCGGGCCGGGCGCCGCCGATCTCCTCACTCTGCGCGGGCGCGATCTCATCGCCAACTCGCCGGTGTGCCTCTATGCCGGCTCGCTGGTGCCGAAGGAAATTCTCGCGCATTGTCCGGCGGGCGCGCGGATCGTCAACACGGCCTCCCTCTCGCTCGACGACATCATGGCGGAGATCACGGCCGCGCATGCCCGGAACAAGGATATCGCGCGGCTGCATTCCGGCGATCTCTCGATCTGGTCGGCGATGGGCGAGCAGTTGCGCCGCCTGCGCGCGCTTGGCATTCCCTATTCCATCACGCCCGGTGTGCCGGCTTTTGCCGCGGCGGCCGCTGCGCTGGAGGCGGAATTGACGCTGCCCGGGCTTGCGCAATCCGTCATCCTGACGCGCACCTCCGGCCGGGCGAGCGCGATGCCGGAAGGCGAAAACCTTGCCGCCTTTGCCGCCACCGGCGCTGTGCTCGCGATCCATCTCTCAGTGCACATGCTCGACAAGGTGATTGCCGAGCTGATGCCGCACTACGGCGCGGATTGTCCGGTGGCCGTGGTCTGGCGCGCCAGCTGGCCGGACCAGATCATCGTGCGTGCCACGCTGGAAACGCTGGATTCATCGTTGAGCGGTGCGATCGAGCGCACCGCGCTGATCCTCGTCGGCCGCACCCTCGGCGCGCAGGATTTTGGCGAAAGCAGGCTCTATGCCGCCGACTATGACCGCCGCTACCGGCCGGTTGGAACCAGCCCTCGCTTTCCGGAGGCGTCGTGATGGCGCGCTGCCTCGTGATCTCGGCGCCGGCGTCCGGCGCCGGCAAGACGACACTGACGTTGGCGCTGGCGCGCGCCTATCGCGACCGTGGACTATCGGTGCAGTGCTTCAAGAGCGGCCCCGACTATATCGATCCCGCCTTTCACCGGGCTGCCACGGGGCGCGCCTCCGTCAATCTCGACAGCTGGGCGATGCCGCGCGACATGATCGGCAATCTCGCGGCGCGCGGCGCGGATGCGGATCTGATCCTGACCGAGGGATCGATGGGGCTGTTCGACGGCGTCGCCACGCCTGGGGCATGCGGCACCGGCGCCAGCGCCGATCTGGCCGAGATGATGGGCTGGCCGGTGCTGCTGGTGCTCGACCCTTCCGGCCAGGCGCAGACGGCGGCGGCGGTTGCCGCGGGCCTGCGGGATTTTCGCCCCGGCGTGAAGATCGCCGGTGTCGTGCTCAACCGGATCGCAAGTCCCCGGCATGAGGATCTCGTGCGACGCGCGCTGTACAGCGTCTCGATTCCGGTGCTTGGCGCCTTGCCGCGGCATGCGCCGATCGCGATGCCGGAGCGCCACCTCGGCCTGGTGCAGGCCGAGGAGCAGGAACGACTGTCCGATTTGATCGCCGAGGCCGCCCGCCTGATCGCCGATCGCGTCGATCTCGACGCGCTGTTGCAACTTTCGGAGTGCGAGTGGACCCCGCGACGTTCCTCTTCCAGCACGTCCGTGACCCCGCCCGGCCAGCGCATTGCGCTGGCGCGCGATGCCGCCTTTTCCTTTGTCTATCCGCACATGCTCGAAGGCTGGCGCGCCGCCGGCGCCGAGATCGTGCCGTTCTCGCCGCTCGCCGATGAGGGACCAGATGCAAACGCCGACGTCTGCTGGCTGCCCGGCGGTTATCCGGAACTGCATGCCGGCCGGCTCGCGGCTAATCTCGGCTTTCGCCGCGCGCTTTGCGCATTTGCAGAAGCGCATCCGGTGCACGGCGAATGCGGAGGCTATATGGTGCTAGGCAGCGGGCTGGTGGACGCGGCAGGAGCGCGGCACGCGATGACGGGATTGCTCGGCCTGGAGACGAGCTTCGCCAGGCGCCGCATGCATCTCGGCTACAGGTGCGCGGAGCTCGCCGTGCCGATCCCCGGACATCCCGCTGAAGCGCGCCTGCGCGGCCATGAGTATCACTACGCCGCGATCCTCTCCCAGCCCGACGCGCCGCTGGCCAGCGTTCGCGACGCGACCGGCGCTGCGGTTGCCGAGACCGGGTCGTTTCGCGGACGCGTAACCGGCACATTCTTTCATGTGATCGCGGAGGAGACGTGAGCGGCTTCGTGTCCTTTGTCTCGGCCGGACCGGGCGACCCCGAGCTTCTGACGCTCAAAGCCGTCGCGCGCCTGCGTGATGCCGATGTCGTGCTCTATGACGATCTCGCCTCCGGCGCCATTCTCGGTCAGGCCCGTCCCGGCGCCAGCCTCGTCGCGGTCGGCAAGCGCGCGGGCCGCCCCTCCGCCAAGCAGGAACACGTCAACCGATTGCTGGTCGACTACGCGGCGACGGGCGTGCGCGTGGTGCGCTTGAAGTCGGGAGACGCCGGGATCTTCGGCCGGCTCGAGGAAGAGATTGAAGCGCTGCATCAGGCCGGCGTCGGCTATGAAATCATCCCCGGCGTCACCTCGGCTTGCGTCGCCGCCGCGACGGCCGGGATCCCCCTGACCAGGCGGCACACCTCGCGCCGCGTGCAATTCATCACCGGCGCCGATGTCAGGGGTCAGCTCCCGGCGGACCTCAACTGGACTGCCCTGGCCGATCCAGATTCGACGACTGTGGTCTACATGGGCAAACGGACATTTCCAGCGCTTGTCACGAAGCTGATCGAATACGGCATGTCCCCCGACACGCCGGCGCTGCTCGCGCAATCGCTCGGCCATGCCGACGAGACCATCGCGCGCACCACGATCGCGCAGCTCGCCGGGCAGCTCGCGCAAGACATCGGCCCGGCGACCGCCGTTATTCTGTTCGGCGCGCTGGCGGGAGACGACCGGTGAGCGCGCCATGCTGACGCTGTCCCTGATCGGCATTGGCTGCGGCGATCCCGAACAGCTGACGCTTGCGGCTATCAGGGCCATCAATGCGGCCGATCTCGTGCTGATCCCGCGCAAGGGCGCGGACAAGTCGGACCTCGCCGAGCTCAGGCGGACGATCTGTGCGCAGGTGATCAAAAGCGACAAGCCGCGCATAGTCGAATTCGGTCTGCCGCAGCGCGATACCAGCCAGGACGATTACCGCGGCAGTGTCGATGCATGGCATGACGCGGTTGCAGCGAGTTGGGCGCGGGAAATCGCACTCCATCTCGGCAATGAGGGACGCGTGGCGTTTTTGATCTGGGGCGACCCCTCGCTGTACGATTCGAGCCTCCGCATCGCGCGCCGGCTCGATGGCGTCGCTGATATCGAGGTGGTTCCGGGGGTGACGTCGATCCAGGCGCTATGCGCCGCGCATACGCTGCCGCTCAACGACATCGGCGCGCCGTTTCTGGTGACGACGGGACGGCGGCTGCGCGACGACGGCTGGCCATCCGGCGTCGACACCGTGGTGGTCATGCTCGACGGCGGCGCGGCGTTCCAGTCGCTCGATCCCAGCGATTTGCGGATCTGGTGGGGCGCCTATCTCGGCATGCCGAACCAGATTATCATGGCCGGCCCGCTCTCGGACGTAGGCGCGCAGATCGTCGAGGTCAGACGCGCGGCGCGCGACAAGCACGGCTGGATCATGGATAGCTACATTCTCAAGCGGACACCGGGTTGAGCGATGACAGATAACGCAACACACATGCTTCCTGAATGGGTCACCGGCGACTGCCCGGCGATCTCGCTTCATCATCGTGACGCGGCACTGGCCCGACAGGGCGAACTCACCAAGCCGGCCGGCGCGCTCGGCCGGCTCGAGGCGCTTGCGGTCGAGTTGGCTGCGCTCCAGCACACCGATCGGCCGTCCGCGGAGCGCGCACCGATCGTCATCTTTGCCGGCGATCACGGCATCGCCGCACAGGCCGTTTCCGCCTATCCGCAGCAGGTCACGATCGCGATGATGGCGAATTTTGCCGCAGGCGGCGCCGCAATTTCGGTGCTGGCGCGCGAACTGGGTGCGTCGCTCGAGGTCGTCGACGCCGGCACGCTTGCCGAAACCGCGCTTCCCGGCATCGTCACCGACAAGCCGCGCCGGGGCACGCGCGATTTCAGCAAGGAGGCCGCGCTTGATTCCACCGAGGTCGCCTTCGCCCTCGCATGCGGGAAGCGCGCGGTCGCGCGCGCCCTGGCGCATCAGCCCGATGTTCTGATCTTCGGCGAAATGGGCATCGGCAACACCACGACATCAGCCACGATCGCGGCCGCGCTATTGGAAACCGGTCCCGACCAGATGGCGGGCAGTGGCACGGGGCTTGATGCCGCCGGTCGCGAACACAAGGCGCAGATCATCGGGGCCGCGCTGTCGCATCACGGCCTGGAGACATCGGACGCGTCTCCCGCGCAGGTCCTGTGTGCCGTCGGCGGGCTGGAAATCGCGGCGATCACCGGCGCGATCATCGCCGCCGCGCAAGCGCGGATCCCGGTTCTGGTCGACGGCTTCATCGTCTCGGTCGCGGCGCTCGCGGCTGTGCGCCTCAATCCATCCTGCCGGCCCTATCTCGTCTTTTCGCACAGATCGGCGGAGCGGGGCCACCGGCTGGTCCTGACCGCACTCGATGCGCACCCACTGCTCGATCTCGATCTCAGGCTTGGCGAGGGATCGGGCGCAGCGCTGGCGCTGCCGATCGTGCGACTGGCCTGCGCGCTGCACAACGGCATGGCGACGTTCGCCGAGGCCGCGGTGCCCGGACGCGCTTGATCTCAATGCGCGTCCTCTCGCGATTTGACTAAAATCCAGTCGCGAGACGGGAACTTTTTTGCAGTGCGAAAGTTGGTAACCCTTTGCACAATCTTCATCTGGAAGCACGCTGCGGAGATCCCAAATAACGCATACCCTTCGACGTATTGTCAGGAGGCGTCGCATGATCCTGAAATACAGATATTTGTTCCTTGTTTTGTTGAGTGCGGCTCTGGCGCTGCCGGCCGGTGCATCGATTGCGGGCGAATATAGCCCTGACGAGTTCCTGAGCCTTGACCCGTCAAAGGCCTTGCTGTCGCCGACGCCGCTTGGGCCGGCCAATGCTTTTGTCCCGGTTCCGGCCAAGGCCCACGTGAACAGTGATGTCGCCGGGTCGCAAGCGATGGCCGCGCCATTGCCGGCCCCGCATCGTGCCCGTTTGGTTCCGCATCCTGCCAGTGTCAAGATCGCGCATGTGACGAAGCCGCGCGGCGCGGCGCGAACCAGGCTGGCGCATCGCCACCGCAGTCCGCTCGACGCTCAGGCGCGGGATACGCGGATTCAAGTCTGGCCCTGCAAGTCCGGCGGCATCTGCAGCTGGAAGCCATAGCGTTCTCGGCCCGCGGGTCACCTGGGCGTCGCAAAACCGTAAGCCCGGAGTCAAGAAACTGTCGGCGCAGAGTCAAGTTGGGCGGGCAATTTCCATCGTGATTCGATGGAGCCTGTCCCGATATGGCAATTGCGATCCGCGGCGGGCCCGCGCTGACCCGGCGTCATCTGCTGGTCCGCGCCAGCGCTTCGCTGGCGCTCGCAGGCGTAAGCGGTCTCGCCAGGCCCTATCTCAGCCGCGCCGCTGACCGTCCCCTGATCGTATCGGGCGTTCAATCGGGCGACATCAGTGACGGCGGCGCGGTGGTGTGGGCGCGCACTGATCGGTCGGCGCGGATGCAGGTCGAGACGTCGACGACCGAAAGCTTCAGCAGCATTCTCGGAACCGCCTCGGTGGATGCGCTTGCCGATCGCGATTTCACCGCCAAGGTGCTGCTCGAGAATTTGCCGCCGGGGCAGGACATCTTCTACCGGGTGCGGTTTGAGGCGGCAGCCGAAAGCGGAACTTGCGGCGAAGCGCGAACCGGGCATTTCCGCACCCCCTCGCGCGACCGCGCCTCGGTTTCTTTTGTTTGGTCGGGCGACACCGCGGGGCAGGGCTGGGGCATCGATGCCGCGCGCGGCGGCATGCGAACCTACCGGACCATGCTGGACAACCGGCCCGACTTCTTCATCCACAGCGGCGATCACATCTACGCCGACTGCACCATCCCGGCAGAACTGCCGCTTCCCAACGGCGAGGCCTGGCGCAATCTCGTGACCGAGGAGAAATCCGCCGTCGCCCATAACCTCACCCAGTTCCGCGGCAACTACCAATACAACCTGCTCGACGAGAATTTTCGCGCCTTCCATGCCGAGGTGCCGACGTTCGCGCAATGGGACGATCATGAGGTGACCGATGACTGGTCGCCGCTCGGCAGCGTCGACGAGACCGGCTATGACGAGACCGGCACCTCGCGCCTGGTGGCGCGCGCCCGGCGGGCGTTCTTCGAATACATGCCGATCCGCGAGATCGCCGAACGCGAGGGGCGGATCTACCGCAGGATCGGCTACGGACCGCTGCTCGACGTCTTCATGCTCGACATGCGCAGCTATCGCGATTCCACCTGGAACAAGCGCGACGACCCGAGCGATACGTTCATCCTGGGCGCTGCGCAGCTGGCCTGGCTGAAGCGGGAACTCGCCGGCTCAAGGGCGGTGTGGAAGGTGATCGCGGCGGACCTGCCGATCGGCCTGATCAGTACCGACGCGATAGCGCTCGGCGACGGCCCGCCGGAGCGGCGCGAGCACGAGATCGCCGATTTGCTGTCCTTCATGAAGCGCGCCGGCATCACGAATACCGTCTGGCTCACCGCCGACATGCACTACACCGCCGCGCATCATTACGATCCGAACCGAGCGGTGTTCACCGATTTCGAGCCGTTCTGGGAGTTCGTCTCCGGGCCCCTGCACGCCGGCACCTGGGGCCCGGGCCGGCTCGACAACACCTTCGGGCCGAAGGCGATGTTCGAGAAAGGCTGCAGCGCCGAGCAGGGCGAAAATCTCGCGCCATGCTTCGGGCTGCAATTCTTCGGCCGCGTCGACATCGAGGGACGCTCGGGGGTGATGACGGTGACATTGAAGGATGTCGAGAACCGCGACCTCTGGTCGGTCGATATCATTCCGGAGCCGCCTCCGGACCGTCACGCCTGACGGATGTCAGCGTCAGGGCGTCACCAGCAGATAGCCGCCCAGGACCAGCAGCATGGCAAGCGCGATCAATGCGGCCAGCACGCCCACGATGATCGCGGGAAGTTCGTTCGCTGCCAGCCAGCGTTGCAGGGCCTTCACCATCCGATTATCCAGTCCAGCTCTGTGGCCCCATCCGTCATGCCCCGCGCATGCAGGGCATCCAGTAATCCGGGCTGCCAATATTAGCTCACCAGCGTTTCGGACTACTGGATCGCCCGGTCAAGCCCGGGCGATGACACGATCGGGGTGCGTCTTCATCCGATCTTGATTTGGACTTGGCCGCGCAGGCAGATTATCAAAAGGCGATCCTGCCGTCTTGCCTGTCCGGACAAGGAAACAGACCGCTCACGCGGCCGCGCCGCGGTGCATTCGGCGTTTGACATTTTTCAAGGAGCGACCATGGAGCATCTGCAAACCCAGGGCATCAGCCTGCCGCGACTCGGGCTCGGCACCTTCCGCATGCAGGGCGACACCTGCCGCGCGGCGGTCGAAAGCGCGCTGTCCTTGGGCTATCGCCATATCGATACCGCCGAAATGTACGCCAATGAGGAAGCGATCGGGGCTGCGATCGGCGCCTCCGCCGTCGCGCGCAAGGAGCTGCATGTCACCACCAAGGTCTGGCACGAGAACCTTGCGCCCGACGCGATCCGCAAGGCCTTCGACAGCAGCCTGAAGAAGCTGAAGCTCGATCATGTCGATCTCTATCTGGTGCATTGGCCGTCGCGCAACATGAAGCTGCCTGCGGTGTTCGAAACGCTGATGGCCCTGAAGGAAGAGGGGCGAACCCGCGCCATCGGGGTCGCCAATTTCACCACGGCGTTGCTGAAGACCGTGGTCGAGGAGATCAGGGCTCCGATCGCCTGCAACCAGGTCGAATATCATGTGATGCTCGACCAGACCAAGCTCCGCAGCTATCTCACAGCGAGAGCAATTCCCCTGGTGGCCTATTGTCCGCTGGCGCAGGGCCGCGTCGCCTCCAATGAGACCTTGGCTGCGATCGGCAAGAAGCATAACGCGTCGGCGGCACAGGTGGCGCTGAAATGGCTCCTGGACCAGGACGGCGTTGCCGCCATCCCCAAGGCCTCGCGCGCCGAAAGCCAGAAGGCCAATCTCGACGCGCTCAAGGTGACGCTCGACGACGAGGACAGGAAGGCCATCGCTTCCCTGCCGAAGGATGTGCGCTGCGTGAATCCCGGCTTCGGACCGGCGTGGGATTAGGACGTCTTCCAGTCCGTTCCAATCATGGCTGCGAACTCATGGCCTCGCGGTTCGAGACGCTCGGCAGAGCCGAGCTCCTCACCATGAGAGTCTTAGACCTCATCCTGAGGAGCATCGCGTAAGGGATGCGTCTCGAAGGATGAAACCACAGAACTGGTAAAATGCGTTGGTGATAAGCGACCTTATTTCTCCGAGGAAAAGACGGCGAGCATCGCCAGATCGCTGCCCATCGAACGGCGCAGCCTCACGTTGGTTCCCGGCTTGCATTTGTATTGAGGCGGCGTCGGCTTGCCGTTGGCGGTGAACTTTCCGTCCCTGATGGAATATTGGCCCTTCTGGTCGCGATTGTAAATCGCGCGGATCGAGCCATCCGGCAGCATCTTCAGCCCGAACTCGCGGGTCTGGTTCATCGCCCGAAAGTAGATGCGCAGGTTCAGGATGCGGTCGGCGGAGACGTCTGCGGCAGTCACGTCGGCAATGTCCGTGGTGTCGCCGAAATCGCGCCGGTGGATCAACTTGCCGCCTTCGGTAATCTCATAGGCGAGCACCGCGCCCCTGTCGCGGTCGGGCGGGAGGCTGCAATCCACCGACCACCGTCCGAGCAATCCCCATTTGGCTGCCGTCTCCGCGGCGGATTCCGCGGATGCGCTGCCGACAAACATCATGAAAACAAAGATCACCGGCCCCAGCCGGCCAACACGCCCGCTCAACTTTGCGCCCCTTGCTGTTGTTGCGCGTCGACCATGGCAGATTGGCATTGCGGCGCCGTCGCTGTCCAGCAAACTTCATCCGCGGCTTGCGCAAGGCCGACGGCGGGCGCATGATCGATCGATAAAATTATAAACATTGGGGAGGGGCGCCATGTCCGCATTGTCGCGTCGTGATTTCCTTGCGTTGACGGGAGGGGCCGCGGTCACGACCCTGGCATCGAGAGCTGACGCGGCGATGGGGCCCGCCGACAAGTTCGATCTGGTGATCAAGGGCGGCGACGTCCTCGATCCCAGCCAGTCGCTCAAGGGCAAGCGCGATATCGGCATCCGCTGGGGCATGGTCGAGGCGATCGAGCCGGAGATTCCCGCGGCGCGCGCCCTGAAGACCATCGACGCCACCGGCAAGCTCGTGACCCCCGGCCTCGTCGACCTGCACTGCCATGTCTATCCTTACGGCTCCGCGATCGGCATTCCCGCCGACGAGCTGGTGCAGTTCCAGGGCACCACGACCGTGGTGTCGGCGGGCGATGCCGGCGTCAACAATCTCGCGGCGCTGCGCCGCTTCATCGTCGCGCAATCGCGCGCGCGGATCTACGCGTTCGTCCATATCGCCAACAACGGCCTGTCCGCATTCCCGGTCGCCGAGCTCTACAACATCGACAATGCGCAGGTCGAGGCCTGCGCCATGGCGCTGGCGGAAAACCCGGACTTCCTGATCGGCGTCAAGGTGCGGATGTCGGAGAACGTCATCTTCAAGCATGGGCTCGAGCCGCTCAAGCGCGGCATCCAGGCCTGCGAGATGTGCGGCTGGCCCGCCAAGATGATGGTCCATATCGGCGGCGTCGAAACCGGGGGGTTGATGTCAGAGATTCTCGACCTGTTGCGGCCGGGCGACGTGCTGACGCACTGCTATTCCGGGGCGCCGAACATGGCGGGTGCCTTCACCAACATCGTGCAGGACGGCAAGCTGCTGCCGGCCGCGCTCGCCGCCAAGCAGCGCGGCGTGATCTTCGATGTCGGCCATGGCGGCGGCAGTTTCGATTTCACGGTGGCGGAGGTGGCTATACCCGGCGGCTGCACGCCGGACACGATCTCCTCCGACATCCACGTCTTCTCCGGCAATTCGCCGGGCGTTCCCTTCCTGCCGAACGTGATGAGCAAGTTCATCGCCATGGGTTTCTCGCTCGAGCAGGCGGTGACCATGGCGACATCCGCGCCCGCCAAGATCATCAACCGCGCGCCGAAGATCGGCACGTTGCAGATCGGCGCACCCGGCGACGTCGCCATCATGGACCTGGTGGAGGGTCCCGTGACGTTCGTCGACACCCGCAACAACAAGCGCGACGGCAAGCTGCAGTTGAAGCCGGTGCAGACCGTGATCAACGGCGTGCCGTTCGGACGGCCCTATCAGGCGCCGTTCGCGGTCAGGTAGAAGGCGGTTTTCCAGAAGTCGCCAACCAAGGTTCGATCAAATCAAGCAAGGAGACGCGGCGAGGATGCGAGTCTGAAGCTGTCATTTGGTGTGACGGTTCTATTGGGAATGGGCAGCCGCGCGGCTTCAACATCGATCCGACCGGCCGCTATTTGCTGTCCGTCGGCCAGTTGTCCAACAGCATGACGGTCCATGCGATCGACAAGGCCACCGGCAAGCTCTCGAAGCTCAAGGAATATCCTGTCGGCAAGAATCCGAACTGGGTCGAGGTGGTCAGCTTCTCGCGATGAAGCCGTGCCTCAGGGATTGATGACACGACTGTCCGGTAGATCCCCCAGACTAGCCGCGACCTTTTTGATCCGGATCAATGCAGCGCCTGAGGACGCCCGGCCATCATGGGCCGGTCGTCAAGGGTTGCAAGTGACCGATATGGAACCACGATTTCACGCCGACCCGCCCGCGGGCTTTGCCGCCCGGGCGGTGCCGCGTATGCGGCGGCCGCTGCCGTTTTCCGAAAGCGATTTTCTCCTCGAACTCGGCGCGCGGGTGCGCGCGTCGCGCCGGTCGCGGGACATGTCGCGGCGGGAACTGGCCAAGAGATCCGGCATTTCCGAGCGCTACATCGCCCAGATCGAGGCCGGCCAGGGCAATGTGTCGATCGTGCTGTTGCTGCGGATCGCGCACGCGGTCCGCTGCGATGAGCGGCATGATCCGGTTGTTCGTTGAAGGCTCTATCAGGACGGGTTGGTGCTGAGTTAGATTGCCGGTAGCACGGAGCCGGCAAGCGCATGAAGCTTTCGGACAGTCAATCCGACGTCGTCGTCATCGTCGGCGCCGGAATAGCGGGCAGCGCGCTCGCGATTGCTCTTGCCCGTTCCGGTTTCGGCGTCACCTTGCTGGAGAAGTCGACCGTCCATGTCGACCGCGTTCGCGGCGAGTTCATCGTGCCATGGGGCGTGGCGGAGGCCAGGGCGCTCGGGATTCTGGACCTGCTCGAGCGGGCCGGCGGCAACTATACCGTCCGATCGATTCCCTATGGCGAAGACCTTGCGCCGGACGATGCGCGAAAATTTGCAGTCCCGATGGGGCGGATGGTCGAGGGGGTCCAGGGTGCCCTGAATCTGGGACACCCCCGGATTTGTAACGCGCTCAACGAGGCCGCACTTGCCGCGGGTGCGAAGCTTTATCGCGGCGTCGGCCGCGTTCAGGTCAGCGCCGGACTCCCGCCCCGGATCGCGTTCGAATGTGACGGCGTCAGTCACGCCGTCGCGCCGGGAATCGTCATTGGCGCAGACGGCCGCGGCTCGAACGTTGCCCGTCAGGCCGGGTTCGAGCGGCTCGCCGATCCGATACATCACATCCTGACCGGGTTGCTGGTCGACGGCGCGCACGAATGGCCGCACGACGAACAGTCGGTCGGGGTCGACGGCGATGTCGGATTCTACGTTTTCCCGCAGGGAAGCGGCAGAGTGCGCCTTTATGCCGCCCACAGTCTCGATCATCCCAACCGGTTCGCCGGCGATGGCGCGGTCGAAAGATTCTTGGGCGCTTTTGACCGGGCGTCGCTGCCGAACGGTCGTGCGCTGGCGCGGGCCCGACCCGCCGGCCCGTGCCACGGCTATCCGAACAATGACGTCTGGATCGATCACCCCGTCGCTCCCGGAGTAGTCCTGATCGGTGACGCCGCAGGTCACAACGATCCATCGGGCGGGCAGGGCATCAGCATCGCGCTCAAGGACGCAAGGATGGTCTGCGAGGCGCTCGGCGCAAGCAAGGTGTGGTCCCCCGAGATATTTGCCGATTATGCGGCACAGCGGCGCGAGCAGATGCGGCGTCTCAGGTTCAGTACGCGGTTGCTGGCGATCTATCGGATGGAGTTCACCGACGACGCCAGACGACGCCGGCAAACGGGGCGTCAGCGGATGGCCAGTGAGCCGGAACTCGCGCTGCCGTTCGTCGCGATGCAGAAGGGGCCATTTGCCGTCCCGATCGAGGCGTTCTCGCAAGAGATATGGGACCGCCTGCTGAGGTAGAAGCGGCCAGATCGACGTCGCTGCGTCATGTCGGCGGACGAGCGCCGTCAAGCCCGCGCCCGTTGCGGAGACGACAAGACTTAGGCCGTCACGTCCTCCACATGATGCAGGATATAGATCAGTACCTCGTTGGTGTCATGAATCGGCGAATTGATCGGCTGCCAATGACGTTCGATAAACTGGCCCTGTGGATCCCGGATGTCATAGCGCTGAACGGCCATGGCGTGCGGCTGGCCGGTTTTCACGACCGTCCTCAAGGAGGCATAGAGATTGCTGACCCCATCGGCGAGCTCGTCATCCGGATTGTCCGGAAAGATCTCGAACAGCGACCGGCCGACGACCTCGCTCCTGCTGGTCAATGTCGCCCGTGCGTAGGCATCGTTGATATCGACGATGCGCAGGCCGGGCGCGGGGTCGAGCAGCATATAGGGGTGGGGCGAGGCGTCGAACTCGGGTTGAAACTGCTGCCTGATGGATTCTACGTCGCCATGCCGCCTTCGGCGCGCGTCGAGCGGTGACCCGTCAGCGCCGGAGAGCGCTGCGTCCAGCATCGCGAGATCGCGCCGCGCCGACGTCAGCAGGCCCTCCAGCGTCCGGCGCAGAGCGGGATCGGTCGCCTGCTCCAGCAATTTCTGGAAATGAGCGACGTTTTGCTCACAGATGAATCGTTGCATTCTCCGACCCCGAGAGACCCCGCCGTTCGAATGTTATGACGAGCCGACCGACGCACTGGAATCGGCATTTTGCCCCGCAGAACCCTCGTCAGACAACTCACAAGATTGAGTCGGGGCTGTGACGCCATATCAGCCTGACCGCCTGTTCGCGTGGCTATCGGCGATAACGTCGGCGATGACGGCGCCCATTACAAAAGTACCGCCGACAAGCGCGCGCGACGCCGGAACTTCGTGGAATGCCAGCCATATCCAGAATGGCATGAGCGGGGTCTCCAGGGTCCCGATCAGGGTGGCCTGCCCGGACGGCAGCAGACGCGAGCCGAGCACAAACAGGGTCAGACCCAATGCGACCTGGAAGAACCCGAACATCGCAAAAATCGCCAGATCGGTCCCGGTGACGCTGGCGATGCCATGGGCGAAGGGAATGCTGACAACGCTGCCCAACAGATTCGACAATGCCGCAGCCGCCACCATCGGCGTGTTTCTGTGCCTTCGGATGGTGACTGTCATGGCCGCGACCGCAACGGTCATCAGGCAGGCGAGCGCGATCCCGATGATATCGGAACTGGCGCGGGTATTTCCGACGATGATTGCGACGCCGCAGAGCGCCACGAGACTGGCCAGCATGGTCTGCCATCGGGCGGTTTCCCGCAACCAGATCCAGGCGAACGCGGCGGCGACGAATGGCCCCGTGGCGATGATGATCGCGACATTCGAGACGCTGGTGAGCTGCAGGGCCGGGATGAACGCAACCATGCCCGTTGTCGATAATGACGCGACCAACCAGCCGCTTCGTCGCATCCCGATCAAATCCCGCAGGCCCGCTCGGCCCTGCAGCAGAACCAGAATGGCGATGATGAGACCGCCGCCGAACACTCCGCGCCAGAACAGGATCGTCCAGGAATCGAACGGCAGCAGCCGCGTGAAAAACGGCGCCGTGCTCCAGGCCACGGCGGCGGCGACGACGAGGGCAACACCGAGGCGATGCTGGGAATGAGTCCCGGCCATGAGGAAGGTCCTGTTGGTGGTGTTTTTTTGAACGATCGCGATGCGATCAGGGTTCAGGCCCGCGCCTGTTTCTCCACATTGGCGATTCGTACCGGTACCCCGAACTCCCGGCGGCATATGTCGGCCAGCACCGCTATGCCCTCGCGGATCTGCTCATGCGAGGGGCTTGCGAAACACAGCCGCAGGCGGCTTCCCGCATAGGCCTTGTCGGTCGACCATTCCGGTCCCGGATTGATCGAGACCCCGGCGGCGAGCGCGGCCTGGTAGAGCTTCAGCGTATCGACATTGTCGGGCAGCTTCACCCACAGGAAGATGCCGCCCGCGGGCGTCTCGAATTCGGCCGACGTGCCGAACTGCGCGTTCAGCGCCTCCATCAGCGTGTCGAGCTTCAAGCGCAGCCCCCGCGTCAGCTGCGGCACGTGCGTGGCGAAATGCGGCGCGCAATATTCGGCGAGCACCATCTGTTCCAGCGCGCCGCTTCCGGCATCGGTTTTCAGCGCCAGCATGCGCGACAGCATCTGCCAGGGCGCGACGATGAAGCCGACCCGCAAGGCCGGCGCGATCGATTTGGAGAACGAGCCGATATGGATGACGCCGCCTGTCGTGCTCATGGCGTGGATCGCGGACGGGCGCTTGCCGCCCCAGGTCAGGTCGGCATAGCAGTCGTCCTCGAAGATCGGTACGCCGTGACTCTCGGACAGCCTGATCAACTCGGCGCGGCGCCCCTCGGGCATGATGGAGCCGGTCGGGTTCTGCACGGTCGGGATGGTGTAGATGTATTTCGGCCGGATGCCGCGTTGCTTGAGGTCGGCAAGGGCTGATGCCAGCGCGTCCATCCGCATGCCCTCGTGATCCAGGGGGATGCCGACTGTATTGACGCCGAGCCGGTTCAGCCGGTTGAGCGCGCCCTGATAGGTTTGCTGCTCGACGATCACGGTATCGCCGCGCGCGAGCAGCGTCTGGTTGACAAGATCGAGCGCCTGCAGCGAGCCGGACACGATGAGAATGTCATCGGCGGTGCAGGCGATGCCGGCGTCGCGCCTCAGTTTTGCCTTGAGAAATTCGCGTAACCGCAGGTATCCCTGTGGCCCGTTGGCGAGGCCATAGGTCGCGAGCATCCTGCCCTCGCGTTTGAGCACCGCGTCGACCGCCTCGATCAGCCCGTCGAGGGGGACCTGCTCGGGATCGTTGTTGCCGCCGACAAAGCTGAATTTGGCAAGCCCGGTCCATTTCACCGCGGGTGGCGGCAACCCCGCCGCCAACAGCGGCGCAAAGTCGAACGTGGCGGCGGTCATGAGCGCGTCTCCCTTGTTCTTGGTTGGGCTCATCCTAGACATATCTGCAAGTCTTGTCGTCAAGCCTCTCGGCGGACTTGCATTAAGATCGTTCTGCTCTGCGGAATGGGCCGCGGCGGCGGCACTCGCGCGCGATGGCTTAGGTTGAATCGCCATCGCGCTCTATGTTTTTGTTTGAACATGATCTTTTCGGAAAACCGCTTCGCACTTTTCCGGATCATGCTCTAGCGCAAGGGTACGAACCCGGCTAATGCTCTTCCCGAAAAGTGTGAGACATCAATAAAATGCCCAATACGGTTCAGGAAGTCCTGCAAGCCTTTGCCGCCGGCGAACTCGTCGTCGTCACCGACGACGAGGATCGCGAAGGCGAAGGCGATCTGATCGTAGCGGCTTCGCTGTGCACGCCTGCGAAGATGGCGTTCATCATCCGCCATACCTCGGGCATCGTCTGCGCGCCCATTACAGTCGAGGACGCGCGGCGGCTGCGGCTCGACCCGATGGTTGCCCATAACGACTCCAGCCACACTACCGCCTTCACGGTCTCGATCGACTACAAGCCCGATGGCGGCACCGGGATTTCGGCCGAGGAACGCGCTTCCTGCTGCCGGGCGCTGGCCAACCCGAATGCTGGCGCCAACGACTTTGCCCGACCGGGCCACATCTTTCCGCTGATCGCGCGCGACGGCGGGGTGCTGTTACGCTCCGGCCATACCGAGGCCGCGGTCGATCTTTGCAGACTTTCCGGCCTGCCGCCGGTCGGCGTGATCAGCGAGCTGATGAACGACGACGGTACCGTGATGAAGGGCGAGCAGGTCGTTCGCTTTGCGGCCGCCCACAAGCTCAAGCACGTCACCATCGCCGACATGATCGCCTATCGCCAGGCGCGCGAAAAGCTGATCGAGCGGGTCTCGACCTTCGTGATGGAAAGCCCGATTGGACCGTTGCAGGGCTATGCCTATCGCTCGCCGTTCGATTCCATTGCGCATGCGGCCTTTGTCTATAACGGCATCGGCGACGGCAAGAACGTGCTGACGCGGTTGCACAAGCCCAACATCGTCAGGGACCTCTTCACCAGCTCGGAACGCATGAATGCCGTGCTGCAGCACTTCAAGCGCGCCGGCCGCGGGGTTCTGGTGTACCTGCGCGACGGCGCGGCCGGCGTGCCGGTCGAACCGTTCGGGGAACCCGCATCCGCCGAGGCGGATCGCCATCGTCAATGGCGCGAAGTCGGCGTCGGCGCGCAGATCCTGCGCGATCTCGGCGTCACGTCGATCCGGAACCTGACCGCGTCGGTGCACGACTACAAGGGCCTCTCCGGTTTCGGCATCGAGATCGTCTCCAACGAACGCCTTGAAGGCTGAACCTCAAGGATCTAACTTGTTAGGGCCGCGACGATGGTCACGGCGGTGATACGAAAGGATTTTTCATGAGCGCGCGCCCTCAGGCCAAGGACAAACCGTCCGCGGCAAGCTTCCAGTGGGACGATGCGTTCCTGCTGGACGAGCAGCTCACCGAGGACGAGCGCATGGTGCGCGACACCGCGCGCGCCTATGCACAGGACAAGCTCTTGCCGCGCGTCACCAAGGCCTATCTCGAAGAGAAGACCGACCGCGATATCTTCAACGAAATGGGTGAGCTCGGCCTGATCGGAATCACGCTGCCGGAGGAATATGGCTGCGCCAATGCGAGCTATGTCGCCTATGGTCTGGTCGCGCGCGAGATCGAGCGCGTCGATTCCGGCTACCGCTCGATGAATTCGGTGCAGTCCTCGCTGGTGATGCATCCGATCTATGCCTATGGCGACGAGAACCAGCGCAAGAAATACCTGCCCAAGCTCGCGACCGGCGAATGGGTCGGCTGCTTCGGCCTGACCGAGCCCGATGCGGGCTCCGATCCCGGCGGCATGAAGACCCGCGCGGAAAAGGTCTCCGATGGCTACCGGCTTTCCGGCAGCAAGATGTGGATTTCCAATGCCCCGATCGCCGACGTGTTCGTGATCTGGGCGAAGTCGGTGGAGCATAACAACCAGATCCGCGGCTTCATTCTGGAAAAGGATATGAAGGGCCTGTCGGCGCCGAAGATCGGCGGCAAATTGTCACTGCGCGCATCGATCACCGGCGAGGTCGTGATGGATGGTGTCGTGGTGCCGGAGAGCGCGCTGCTGCCCAATGTCTCCGGCCTCAAGGGACCGTTCGGCTGCCTCAACCGCGCGCGCTACGGCATCTCCTGGGGCGCCATGGGGGCGGCGGAGGACTGCTTCCAGCGGGCCCGGCAATATACCCTCGACCGCAAGCAGTTCGGACGGCCGCTGGCCGCGACCCAGCTGGTGCAGAAGAAGCTCGCCGACATGCAGACCGAGATCGCGCTGGGCTTGCAGGCAAGCTTGCGGGTCGGCCGGCTGATGGACGAGGGCAAGATGGCGCCCGAGATGATCTCCATCGTCAAGCGCAACAATTGCGGCAAGGCGCTCGACATCGCGCGGATGGCGCGCGACATGCACGGCGGCAACGGCATCTCCAGCGAGTACCATGTGATGCGTCACGCGCAGAACCTGGAGACGGTCAACACCTATGAAGGCACCCACGACGTCCACGCCCTGATCCTGGGCCGCGCCATCACCGGCATCCAGGCGTTTTCGTAAAGCTTGCACCGTCATTCCGGGGCGCGCGAACGCGCGAACCCGGAATCTCGCGCCGCATATTTCCCATCTCGTCGAGATTCCGGGTCTGGCCCACCTCAATCGGCTGTCGCCGATTGAGGTGGGCCATCCCGGAATGACGCCGGAAAAGACCATGACCGACAACGACGACATCCCGTTCAATCGCAGCTTTCCGCTCAGGCCTGGCGTTGTCGAGGAGGTCTGCCCCGGCGTGCGACGCGTGCTCTGCGACAATCCGAGCCCGTTCACCTTCACCGGCACCGTCAGCTACATCCTCGGCCACGGCAAGGTTGCGATCATCGATCCCGGCCCCGACAATCAGGCCCATGCGGCCGCTCTGCTCGATGCCGTGCGCGGCGAGACCGTGACGCATATCCTGGTCACCCATACCCACCGCGACCATTCCCCGAACACCGCACGCATCAAGGCGGCGACGGCTGCGACCGTCCATGCGGAAGGTCCGCACCGGGCGTCGCGGCCGCGTTTCGAAAGCGAAAAGCACAGCCCGGAGTCGGGTGCCGATCGCGACTTCAGACCGGATGTCGCGGTCGGCCATGGCGAGGTGATCGAGGGCGACGGATGGCGGCTCGAAGCGGTGGCGACCCCGGGCCACACCGCCAACCATCTCGCCTTTGCGTGGCCGGAGCGAAAGATCTGCTTCGTCGGCGATCACGTCATGGGCTGGTCGACCTCGATCGTGGCGCCGCCGGACGGATCGATGATCGACTACATGGCCTCGCTCGAGCGGCTCGCGAGCCGGAGCGAGGATCTTTATTTCTCCGGCCACGGGCCGGAAATCCCGCAGGGACCGCGCTATGTGCGTTTCCTGATCCGGCATCGCCAGGCGCGCGAAGCCTCGATCCTGCATCGCCTCGCCAAGGGCGAGACCGATATTCCGAGCCTGGTGCGCGCGATCTATATCGGCATCGATCCGCGCCTGACTGGCGCTGCCGGTTATTCCGTGCTGGCGCATCTGGAAGACCTGGTCGGCCGCGGCATCGTTGTGACCGACGGCGATCCGGTGATCGGTGGGACGTACCGGCTGGCGGCATCCTAGCACGTCATTCCGGGGCGCATCGAAGATGCGAACCCGGAATGACAAGATGTCACTTCTTCACCGTCTTGGCCGGCGCCTTCGGCACCACGACCGGCACCTTCTTCGCCGGCTTCAGACTGTCGGTCTCGGCGGCGGCGTTGAGATCGTCGATGAACTTGCTGACGCGCGCGGCATTGCTGCCGAGATCGCTCTCGAAATAGCGGGACGAGGAGCGGATATCGACGCGCGAATCGTCGCCATCCGGAGAAACGCGAATCGAAACGTCTTCGCGGAATCCCATGATCGGCGTGCGCGCCACGGCCTCGATCCGGCCGATCCGGCGCGGTGGTTGCGGCGTGCGCTCGTCGATCACAAGCCATTTGCGCTTGTTGACGAGTTGCAGCGAGAGCTGATAGGCGCGTTCCGCCGGGATTTGCAGCTCGATCGGCTCGATATCGGGATAGGACCGCCGCTGCAATTCGGCGGAATAGAGCCCGGCGTAAACCGCGGTATTGGTGCCGTCGCCGCTGCGAAGCGGCGCCAGGGCCTCGAAGCGCGGCGGGTCGATCGGATCGGTGGTGATGTCGTGGATCGCCGGCAGCTTGCGGTATTGCAGGGCGAGATAGGCAGGGTAGGCCAGGACGACGGCGTCGATCACGAAGGCGAGCAGGATCCGGCTCATGCCCCGCGTGCCATTCTGCCAGATGGCGACGAAGGCGGCGAGCCCGACCAGGATCGAAAGGCCGGCGCAGCCCAGCGCGCCGAAGAAGGTTGCGAGCGCCGGCTTCATCTCCAGAAAGCCGAAGCGGACGATGATGATCGAGACCGCGACCGCGACCACCGAAAACACGGCAAGATTGCGCGCCCAGTTCGCGAGACTGGATACGGGCTCCGACTGATAGGGAGCGGAAAACCTGCGGGCCATCGGTTCAGATCTGGCGGTTGAAGCGGGTAGTTGGGCGATCGGCCCGTGTGAGACCACGGCGCTACGGCAAATTCAAGGGACTTTGCCGGCGCGCCTTAACCGGACGTCCGCATCGGCTGCTGCGGTGCTCGCGTAAGGCCGAACGCCATGATCAGGATGGTCAGAGCCGAAAACGCGGCGCCCGCGCCGAATGTGGCGGCCGGCCCGAAAGCATACCACAGGCCTCCGGCCAATGCGCTCGCCGCCAACAGCGCCACGCCGGTGACGAGATTGAACAGCCCGAAGGCCGTACCGCGCAAATCGTCGGGCGCCGTATCGGCCACCAGCGCCGACAACAGCCCTTGCGACAATCCGAGATAGAGACCCCAGAGGCCGATGCCGGCTATCGTCCCGCCGAGGCCCGGCACGAAGGCCAGGATCAGATCGGCCAAGGTCAGCACCGTCAATCCGCAGAGCAGCACATTGCTGCGGCCGATCTTGTCGGAGAGGATGCCGGCCGGCGCGGCGACCAGTGCATAGACCAGATTCATCCACACATAGACCAGCGGCAGCAGCGCTAGCGCGAGGCCGTCGGCCTGCGCCTTCAACACCAGGAAGGCCTCGCTGAAACGGCCCAACGCAAACACCGCGCCGATCGCGACGACCGTCCAGTAGGCCGAAGACATGCGCCTGAGCTCTTGCTTGCGGATGGGCCAACCGCCCTTTGCCGCGGTCGCCCTGATCTCATCAGGTTCGCGCACGCCCACCGCGAGCAGCAGCACGGCGAGCGCCGCCGGCACCAGCGCCCACCAGAAAACCGCACGGAAATTGTTCGCGTAGAGCGCCATCAGCGCGACCGCCAGAAGCGGCCCCACGAGGGCGCCGACGGTGTCGAGCGCCTGGCGCAGCCCGTAGCTCGCACCGCGGATCTCGGGCGGCGTGATGTCCGCGATCAGTGCATCGCGGGGCGCCTCACGGATCCCCTTGGCAATCCGATCGAGGAAGCGCGCCGCCAGAACTGCCCAGACCGTCGTGGCGATCGGGAACATCGGCTTGGTCAGGGCGGCAAGACCGTAGCCGATGCCGACCAGAAGCTTGCGCTTGCCGATGCGGTCGGAGAGCGCGCCCGAGAAGATTTTCGTGATCGCCGCCGTTGCCTCGGCGATGCCCTCGATCAGACCGACCGCAACCGTGCTGGCTCCGAGGGCCGTCGTCAGGAACACAGGCAACAGGCTGTGAATGAGCTCGGACGAGATGTCCATCAAGAGCGACACCAGCCCAAGCGCGACCACGCTTCGCGGTACGTCGCGCCATGTCGGGGAACCGGTCTCGCCGGGGGCTGCGCTCATGACGGAAATTCATAAGAGAACGCGCGGCGCCGGCCTTGAGACATGTCAACGGCCGGAGCCGCTTGATGCGGCGCCGGCCGCGGCCGAGATACCGCGGCCCCTCAAGGCCGAACCTGAGGGGCCGCGATCGTCATTCGCTTGAGTTGACTGCCGTCGTAGCGCGCGCGCTAGCGCTCAATGCGTGACCAGCGGGCAGGTCGACTCCGACAGTTTTCCGAACGCCTCTTCGCCGGACATCGTCTGAATCAGGCGGTAGTAGTCCCAGGGATACTTGGATTCCTCCGGCTTCTTCACCTGCATGACGTACATTTCGTGTTCCATCAGCCCGTCGGCGCGGATCTTGCCGTTGCTGGTGAACATGTCGTCGATCTTGGTCTTGCGCAGCTCCGTCATCACCTTGTCGGGATCGGTGGTGTCGGCGGCCTTGACCGCATTCAGATAGGTGATGGTCGCCGAGTAATAGGCGGCCTGGTTCATGGTTGGCTCGCGCTTGGTCTTGTCGAAGAAGCGCTTGGCGAAGGCGCGGGTCTTGTCGTTGAGATCCCAGTACCAGCCGGTGGTGAGGTAGAGGCCCTGCGCAGTCTTGAGCCCGAGGGAGTGGATGTCGCTGATGAAGGCGAGCAGCGCCGCCGGCTTCATCTTGTTCGAGATGCCGAACTCGTCGGCCGCCTTGATCGAGTTGGTGAAGTCGTTGCCGGCGTTGGCAAGACCGAGCACCTGCGCACCGGAATTCTGGGCCTGCAGCAGATAGCTCGAGAAGTCGGAGGTCGAGAGCGGAACGCGCACCGCGCCCACCACCTTGCCGCCATTGGCTTCCACGACCTTGGAGGCCGCGTCCTGGAGCTGCGTGCCGAAGGCATAATCGGCGGTGAGGAAGAACCAGGTCTTGCCGCCCTGGGCGACCATCGTCTTCGCCGTGCCGTTGCCGAGCGCGGTGGTGTCGTAGGCGTAGTGCACGGTGTAGGGCGTGCAGTCCTTGCCCGTCAGCGACGCGCCGGCGGCGCCGATCGCGAAGAACGGCGTCTTCTTTTCCTTCGCGATCGTCGCCATCGCGATTGAGACGCCGGTGTTCGATCCGCCGAGCACCATGGTCAGTCCGTCACGATCGGCCCATTCGCGAAACTTCTGGGCGCCGAGGTCGGGCTTGTTCTGATGATCTGATATCAAGAGGTCGATCTTGTTGCCGAGCACGCTGCCGCCGAAATCCTCGATGGCCATCTTGGCGGCCTCGACACCACCTGGACCGACGACGTCGGCATAGAGCCCGGACATGTCATCGATGTCGCCGATGACCACCTTGTTGCCGGCGGCCTGCGCCGCCGTTGCCGTCAGCGACGCGAACAGCAGCCACGACATCGTTCGAAGCGACTTGATTCGAAAAGACCTGCTCATTTTGAGCGTTTCCCTTTTGTTTCGGTTTCGGACCGGGGAGGAACTTAGGAGGCCATCGCGCCGGTTCCAATTCGCCTTTCGTCGCTGCGGGGCGGGATGCGCGCAAGACCGATCGGCCCCTCCCGGCAGATCGGGAAGGGCCGCACTCGCTCAATCGTCGCGGAGCCTCAGGCGGCTGCGTTCGGGAAGCGATAGGCCTTGAACTGATCGCGCAGCGCGGTCTTCAGGATCTTTCCTGTCGCGGTGTGCGGAATGCCGTCGACGAACACGACGTCGTCCGGCATCCACCATTTGGCGATCTTGCCTTCCATGAACTTGAGGATCTCCTCGCCCGTCGCGCTCGCGCCCTGCCTGAGCTGCACGATCAGGAGCGGACGCTCGTCCCATTTGGGATGGTAGATGCCGATGACCGCGGCCTCCGCGACCGCCGGATGGCCCACCGCGAGGTTTTCCAGATCGATGGTGGAGATCCACTCGCCGCCGGACTTGATGACATCCTTCGAGCGATCGGTGATGCGCATGTAGCCGTCGGCATCGATGGTCGCGACGTCGCCGGTGTCGAAATAGCCGTCGTCGTCGAGGATCTCGGCGTCGACCTTGAAATAGGCCTTGGACACTGCAGGTCCGCTGACCTTGAGCCGGCCGAAGGTCTTGCCGTCCCATGGCAGATCCTTGCCGGCATCATCGGTGATCTTCATCTGCACGCCGAACGGCGGATAGCCCTGGGTCTGCAGGATGTCGAGCCGGGCTTCGCCGGCGAGCTCGTTGAACGGCGGCTTCAATGCGGCCAGTGTACCGATCGGGCTCATCTCGGTCATGCCCCAGGCATGGCGTGCCTGTACGCCCATGTCGAGAAACGCCTTGATCATGGAGCGCGGCATCGCCGAGCCGCCGCAGACCACCATTTTCAGGTGCGGCAGTTTCAGATTGTGGGTGGACATGTGGTTGAGCAGCATCAGCCACACGGTCGGAACGCCGGCGGTGTGGGTGACCTTCTCGGTGTCGAGCAGCTCATAGACTGAGGCGCCGTCGAGCTTGGCGCCGGGCAGCACCAGCTTGGTGCCCATCGACGGTGCCGAGAAGGCGATGCCCCAGCTGTTGGCGTGGAACAGAGGAACCACCGGCAGCATGGTGTCGGCGGCATTGGCACCGAGCGAGTCGCCGGTATTGGCCATCAGCGCGTGCAGCACGTTGGAGCGATGCGAGTACAGCACACCCTTGGGATCGCCCGTGGTCCCGGAGGTGTAGCACATCGCGGCGGCGGTGTTCTCGTCGAAGGTCTTCCACTTGAAGTTTCCGCTGGCCTCGGCGATCCAGTCCTCGTAGGCGACGGCGTTCTTCAGCGTGGTCTTTGGCATGTGCGCCTTGTCGGTGAGAACGACGAAGCGCTCCACGCTTCCCAGTTTGTCCGCGATCTGTTCGAGCATCGGCACGAACGTGATATCGGTCATCAGAATGCGGTCCTGCGCGTGGTTGACGATCCACGCGATCTGGTCCGGGAACAGGCGCGGATTGACGGTATGGCAGATCGCGCCGATCCCCATGATGCCGTACCAGGCTTCCAGGTGCCGCCAGGTGTTCCAGGCGATGGTGGCGACGCGGTCGCCGAGCTTGATGCCGTCGCGCTCCAGCTGTTGCGAGACCTTGAGGGCTCGATCGTGAATTTCCTTATAGTTGGTGCGATGGATCGGGCCCTCGACCGATCGCGTGACGATTTCCCGGGTTCCATGGATCCTTGCCGCGTGCTCGATAATCCGATGACAAAGCAGGGGCCAATCTTGCATCAAACCAAGCATGCGGACGTTCCTCTCGATGGTGGTGTTATTGCTTATGATTAAGTGTGAGATCTGGGACCTCCGATGAGTTTTAGCGCGGAGAACGCACGTCGCAAATGGCCTTGTGGCAATCCGTGTCGCAGGCCGGCAGCAATGGTTACCATCGCCGCGCTTGCGATTGCGGTTGTATTGGCCGGACCGGCCTCGGCGGCACGGAGGCTGCCCAGGGGCGGTCCGGGCGATCTCCTCACGCGAGAATCGTCGCCGCCGGGCGGCAGTGTGGTTCCCGAGAAGGTGCCTTTGCCGCAGCCACGCCCGGCGGACGCACCTGGGGCGGCCGCCGAGGCTCCGTCCGGGGACAAAGCCGCGCCGGCCGAGGATGGGCGGCCCGCCGCGCCGGCTGCCCCTGCCGCGCCGCAGCCGTCAGCCTGCCGGCTTGGGCTGACCGAAGAGATCGCCATCGCCCCGAGCGTTCCCGACATCCATGGTTCCGGTGGCTGTGGCGGCGATGATCTGGTGCGGCTGGAGGCGGTGGTGCTTCCGGACAAGCAGCGGGTGTCGGTGACGCCGGCCGCGACCCTGCGCTGCACCATGGCCGCGGCGATCGCCGATTGGGTCCGCACCGACGTCGCCCCGCTGGCGGCAGGGCTCGGCAGTTCTCTCAAGGGTCTGGATAATTTCGACTCCTACGAATGCCGCAGCTTCAACCGCATCGCCGGCGCGCATCTCTCCGAGCACGGCCGCGCCAACGCGCTCGACGTGCGCGGCTTCAAGCTGGCCGACGGCCGGTCGATCGCGCTGACCGACCGGACGGTGCCGCGCGAGTTGCGGGAAACCGTACTGCACTCGGTCTGCGCGCGATTTTCGACGGTGCTCGGACCGGGGTCGGACTGGTACCATGAGGAGCACATCCATCTCGATCTCATGGAACGGCACAACAACTACAAGATCTGTCAGTGGAACGTGTGGGAGCCGCTGCCGCAGGTCGCGCCGCTGTTGCCGGCCGAGCGGCCCGAAGAAGCGCCACCGCGCCAGGTCGCCGCTGGTCCGGATCTGGACAAGTCCGAAATGAAGCCCGAGCGCGCGCCTGAGAGCAAGCCTGAGACGAATGCACCTGAAGCTGCCGTACCGAGCGACCGCGCGGTCCCGCTGCCAGCCCCCAGGCCTTCCACGATTGAGCCTTCTACAACCGAGCCTTCTGCAAGCGAGCCCTCAACAACCAAGCCCCCAAAAACCAAGCCCACAACAAAAAAGCGCCGGCAATACCGGCGCTCTTTGTTCGATCTGTTTCCTCGATCCGGCTAGAAGCCGAAGCAATCGGCTACTGCATGATGTTGCCGCCGCCTTGCAGCGCCATCTGCGAGTTGTACGGGGAGTCGCCGTGGTGCGGCTCCAGCACCACCACGATGGTGCCGACCTTGACCCTGCTATACAGGTCGATCGCGTCCTCGTTGGTCAGGCGGATGCAGCCCGACGAAATCGACGCGCCGATATATTCCGGCTGGTTGGTGCCGTGAATTCGGAACAGCGTATCCTTGCCGCCCGAGTAGAGATACATCGCGCGCGAGCCCATCGGATTGTCCGGTCCCGGCGGCACAAAGGTCGGCACGCCAAGCCGCTCGATTTCGCCCTTGGTTGGGTGCCACGGCGGCCACTCGGTCATGGCGCCGACCTTGGCGATACCGGACCACGCCATGGCTTCTTCGCCGACGGTGATGCCGTAGCGGATCGCCTTGCCGTCATTGAGCACGTAATAGAGATAGTGATTGTCGGAATCGACCACGATCGAGCCCGGGGCTTCTTTGCGGTGATATTCGACGATGGCGCGTCGGAAAGGCTCGGCGACCGGCGTATTGGTGTAGCGGATCTTCGCCAGCAATTCCTTGTCGTGCGGTTTGAAGCTGGTCGTGTTGGTCGCCTCATAGGTCGTGGCCTGCATGCAGCCCGACAGCATCAGGCCGGCGGCCAGGATTCCCAATTTCACCTTCAGCGACGACATGGTGTACTTCCGATCAAAATGCCTTGCGCGCGGGGACAAGCATTGATCTGCAACCCCCACGATTCCGTTAACGCTATTATCGCTGAAACCGGTCACTTTTCCAGACTTTAATACCTGCTCCTGCACTGCGGCAGTCCGGCTGTGTCCTTTTTGCCTCAGCGTCTCGGAAAGGCGACAGTTTGGCCCGGCGAAGGCCCAGAGCCGTCGAATCGGCGTCGCGCGCGTGCCCAAGGAAGGCCACAAAGACAAGCGGCCGGTTAATATCGTCCGCTCCCTCCGGCCAACCCCCTTGGGGCAAGCGAGCCCTGCCGTTCTGGAGCCCCTTTCATGTTTTCGGTCTTTGCTCCCTCCGAGTCTTCCCTGAAAAGGCTGAAGATCGAGGACCCCTCGATGCTGCCCGACAGCGCGGTCTGGGTCGACCTCGTCAATCCGACCGCGGCCGAGGACAAGGCGGTCGAGCGGCTGGCCGGGATTGCCGTTCCGACCCGCGAGGACATGCAGGAGATCGAGATTTCGAGCCGGCTCTACATCGAGAATGGCGCCCGTTACATGACGGCGACCCTGATGTGCCATTCCGATTCCGAGATGCCCAAGACCACGCCGGTGACCTTCATCCTCGCCGGGCACCGCCTCGTCACCGTGCGCTACGACCAGCCCAAACCGTTCGCGCTGGTCGAGACCAAGCTGGCGCGGTCGTGCGCGTCCGGCATCACCGGCGAGATGGTGCTGATGGAGCTTCTCGATGCGGTGATCGACCGCTGTGCCGACATTCTCGAACGCATCGGCGCCGACGTCGACCGCGTCTCGCACGACATCTTCGAACCGGGCAGCGAGCGTCCCGGCAACGCCAGGCGCTATTCGCAGATCCTGATCGCGATCGGCCGCGAGGGAGACCTGACCTCCAAGGTGCGCGAGAGCCTGGTCTCGATCGGCCGCCTCGTGACCTTCCTGTCGGCGGCCATCGAAGGCGTCAAATGGTCGAAGGACATGCGCGAGCAGCTCAAGACCCAGCAACGCGACGTCGCCTCATTGACCGACCACGCCTCCTATCTCGCGAGCAAGATCACCTTCGTGCTCGATGCCCTGCTCGGCGTCGTCAATCTCGAGCAGAACAACATCATCAAGCTGTTTTCGGTGATGGCGGTGGTGTTGATGCCGCCGACCCTGATCGCCTCGATCTACGGCATGAACTTCAAGGACATGCCGGAGCTGGAATGGACCCACGGCTATCCCTTGGCGCTGCTCGCGATGCTCGCCGCCGCCGTGGTGCCGTATCTCATCTTCAAGTGGAAGAAGTGGCTGTGAGAGGCGGTTTTGCTGGTCACGCCGGTCTGAATGTCTCCGGTAAAATTTGAGCAGAGGGCTGAACGTTTCCGCGAAACTTGTCTGCCATAAATTCGGCATGAGCCGAGAGGGCAGCGATGGTTGAGAAACTCATAAGGTCACCCCGTAACGTCGTCGACTTCGCGCGGTATCAGAGGACGCGCAATGGCGACGCGGCTGCGCTTGCGATCTCCGCGGGCGTCTGCCGGCATTGCGGTGCGGCGCTGTCCGAAGGCGAACGCGAAGAGGAATGCTCAAGCAGCTTCAATATCGACTCCGCCAGACTGCGCTGGCAGGCGGCGCAAATCTTGCGCGGGTTGATTTGAGCTGGTGTCGTCCGACCGAGTAGGCGCTGAGGCGCCTTATCGCTTTACCACCTGCGCGAACGACACGACCATCTCGGTGAGGGTGCCTTCGCGGCTGAAGGGATGAAGCCGCTCTTGAACATCGGCCAGCATCGCGTCGGTCTTGTCTCCGAGCACCTTGGGCGAGGACGGCGAGAACGTCAGCACGCGGCGCGCCAGGTCGCGCACGCTGACTTCGTGGCTGGTCTGGACGGTGATCGCATCCGAGAGGTGAAACCGCGAGCCGCGAAAAAAAGCCCCGAGATCCCGATGGGTTCGCGCGCCGCTGCCTGACTCCAACCACAGGCTTGGGTCCGACCAGGCGCGCCGCGCCTTGTTGTAGTCGTCGAGCCAGGGGTTGCTGCCATCCATGGCCGAGAAGGACGCGCACACGAGGATCATGCCGCCGGGGGCAACGAGGGTGTCGAAGCGCGCGAGCACGGCGTCGCGATCCATCCAGTGCAGCGCCCTGCCGATGGTCACGACGTCGAAGCTGCCGATATCGCCGGGAAGGTCCTCAGCCCTGCCTTCGATCCAGGTGAGGGCCTGTGCTGCGCGGGCGGCCGCCGCTGTTGCGGCGGCGATCATGGCCGGTTCCGGATCGACGCCGACGATGCGGCCGACATAGGGGGAGAAGCCGAGCGCGAGAAGCCCGGGACCGGTCCCGAGATCGATCAGGGCGTGCTGCCTGCCGAGCTTGAGTTGCTGCGCCACCTCGCCAAAGAACGCGGGCGAATAGGGCGGTCGCAACGCCTCGTACAGTGCAACCGTGGTGGCGAAGCGTCCCATCGTCAGGCCTGCGATCTATTCATTCGTTTGCATGATCAGCGGCTACCAGATCACACGTGCTGGCCGCCGTTGATGTGGATCTCGGCGCCGTTGACGTAGGAGCTGGTCTCCGTGCACAGCACATAGATGATCTTGGCGACCTCGTCAGGAGTTCCGAGCCGGTGCATGGGGATCTGCTGCTCGACGATCTTCTCGGTGCCCGGCGACAGGATCGAGGTGTCGATCTCGCCCGGCGCGATGGAGTTGACGCGCACGCCGATGCGGCCGAAATCCGACGCCATTTCCCGTGTCAACGCCGCCAATGCCGCCTTCGAGGTGGCGTAGGCCGCGCCAGCGAAAGGATGCACCCGCGAGCCCGCGATCGAGGTGACGTTGACGACCGATCCCTTCACCGCCTTCAGTTCCTCGATCAGCCCGCGCGCCATCATGATCGGCGCGAAGAAATTGACCCGGAAGACGTGGCTCCAGGTGTCGATGTCGGTATCGACCGTGCCGAGCCGCGTGCCGCCCGCACCCTTGGGCGAGATGGCGGCGTTGTTGACGAGCGCATGCAGTTCCCCGCCGCCGAGCCGCTCGCGGATTTCCTCAATCGCGCGGGTGGTGTCGTCATGGTCGGCAAGGTCGACCTGGATGTGATCCTCAGGCCCAGCGCCCCATGGGCACTCCTCGGGGAACGGGTGGCGCGAGCAGGTGAGCACGCGCCAGCCGGCGGAGGAAAAGCGGATCACGGTGGCGTGGCCGATGCCGCGGCTGGCTCCGGTCAAGAGCATCGTGCGCCGTGGCGTGTTGGCTGAGATCGGCATGTCGTTCCTTCAAAGGCATATTCAGGGGTAGAGCCGGGTCTTGGCCCAGGGCTGATCGGGCGCGTCGCGGCGAAACTCGATGCGGTCGTGCAGGCGGAACGGACGGTCGTGCCAGAATTCGAACCGCAGCGGCGCGATCCGCCAGCCGCTCCACCCCGGCGGCCGCGGCACCGCGCCGACGAGATGCTTGGCGGCGACCTTGGCGATCGCCTGCTCGAAGGCAAAGCGGCTCTCCAGCGGCTGCGATTGCTTGCTGGCCCAGGCGCCGATCTGGGCCTGTTTCGGCCGGGTCGCGAAATAGGCGTCGGCCTCGGCATCGGTGACCGGTGAGACCTGCCCCCGGATGCGGACCTGCCGACGCAGCGACTTCCAGTGAAAAAGTAACGCGGCCTTAGGATTTGTGGCGAGTTCGCGGCCTTTCTGGCTCGCGATGTGGCTGTAGAACACGAAACCCTCGGCATCATAGCCCTTCATCAGCACCATCCGCACGTCGGGCAGGCCATCCTCGGCGACGGTTGCCAGCGCCATGGCGTTGGGATCGTTGGGTTCGCCCTTGACGGCTTCGGCGAACCATTCACCGAACAGGGCAAACGGCTCCTCCGCAGCGGTGAAATCACCGGATGTTAAGGGTGTCTGTTGTTTGATGAAGGTCGTGTCGGTCATGTTCAGGAGTCCGAATTGCGTCCGCCCACGGTTCAGAGCGCGTTGCTGCCTGAGGACAGCCAGGCCCTATATAGGGCATGGGCGCGCGTTGGCCTATCGGCGATCCGGCCCGCTTGTGCGGTGGTGACACTAATTCTTGTCGGGCTGGGTTCGGGCGGATGCAGCATGTCCCGGGGCGACGGCCCGTTCGCCAGGATGAACGACAACGAAGTCACCGGCGCGATCGCTCGCGCGCAGGCAAGGGGACACGGAGCGACTGAAAGCGGACCGACTGAAAGCGACTTGGCTTTCGCCCGTGATGCCGCCTCTGATGTGCTCTCCAAGGGCGACAAGGATTCCAGCCAGCCCTGGGAAAATGCACAGACCGGCGCCCACGGTTCGGTCACGCCGCTGGCGAAGGCCTATGCCGCGGATGACGGGCGCACCTGCCGGGATTTCCTGGCGAGCTACGTCAACGGCCGGACCGAAAGCTGGGTGCAGGGCGCCGCCTGCCAGACGGAGCACGGTCGATGGGAAATCCATACCTTGACGCCTTGGCGGCGCGGTTGAAGGGCCGCAGCCGCTCCGCCGCCGACATCGCTCAAAACGCTCGAGACAAGAGTTGCAAAAATACAACTGAAACCCCAGATGAAAACCAGGCGGGCGCACGGCCCGTGGGTTATGGTTTGATCCTGATTTTCCCTGAAGGAGACGTGACGGATGCGCGACCCCTACGAGATCTTGGGGGTGCCGCGGGGTGCCAGCGCTGCGGCGATCAAGAGCGCCTACCGCAAGCTCGCCAAGAAGCATCACCCCGATAGCAACAAGAACGATCCGAAGGCTGCGGCGCGTTTTTCCGAGATCAATACGGCCAACGAGATTCTCGGCGACGAGGACAAACGCAAGCAGTTCGATCGCGGCGAGATCGACGGCGAAGGAAAACCGCGCTTCCAGGGCTTCCCCGGCGGCGGATCAGGCGCGCGCGGCGGGCCGGGCGGCGGGTTCGAGAGCTATACCTTCCGCGGCGGCGGCGGCCCCAGCGGCGGAAGCGGTGGCTTCGAGGATATTCTCAACAGCATGTTCGGCGGCGCGGCGCGTGGGCCGCGGCAGGGCGCCGGCAGTCCTTTCGAATTCGACACCGGTGGGATCGGGATCGATCTCGACCTCAGCGTGGCCATGACGGTCACTCTGGAAGAGGCGGTCAATGGCGCGGAGAAGCGCGTTCGCCTGCCGAGCGGCAAGGAACTGAATGTCAAGGTGCCGGCCGGCGTTACCAGCGGCCAGCAGATCCGCCTCAAGGGTCAGGGCGAAAGCGCCCCCGGCCACCCGCCCGGCGATCTCCTGATTACCGTGAACATCGCGCCGCACCCCTTCTTCAAGGTGGACGGCAGCGATCTCAAGGTCGATCTACCGATCACGCTGTACGAGGCCGTGCTGGGCGGCAAGGTGCGCGTGCCCACGCTCGGCAGCCCGGTGGAACTCTCGATTCCGAAAAACACCTCGAGCGGCCGGACCTTCCGCCTCAAGGGCAAGGGTCTGCCGAAACAAGTCGGCGCCGCCGGGGATCTTTTTGTCATCACCCGTATTGTATTACCCGATGGAAACGATGCGGAGCTTGAGGCCTTGATGCAGAAGTGGCGCGACAAACATCCCTATAATCCTCGTCGCGACATCGGCTAAATCTTAGGTTGTCCCCCGAAACACGAGTGCGGCCTCGAGAGGGGGACCAGCGCGGTACAAAACCCCAATCGAGGCCGCCGCGTCGATCGGCGGATCGAACGCACCTCATTTTCGCGTGATCATCCGGTGCGATATTGAGACGCGCCGGTGTCTTGATTCCAGATTTTTCATGACCGAACTTGGACAATTGCCCGTTATGGGTGTTTACCCACCGATCTTGTCGGCCTGGTCGTAGACGAGGCGGGCCACCTGGGTCAGACGATCACGGTCGCTGCCGCCGCCGCTCACGACATAGCCGACGCCGCGCTCGGCCCAGAACATCGCGCCGTCGGCATCCCGCGTGGTGTAGCGCATTTCGGCCGATCCGATGGCTGCGCGGGTGGCATAGACCGTGAACCGCTCGCCGGATGGGCCTTCGTACATCAGGAAGGATGCCGGTCCGCTCGGGCCGGGCAGAAGCCTGCCGCCGACGAGTTTCAACCCCGTCGCCTCCAGATCCGGCGCATGGACGTTCCAGCCGCAACGCCTGGTGAGCCATTGCTGCAGATGCGCGAGCTGGTCCCCCGGCACCTCCACGGGATGGCGGACCTCGACCACATAGAGGCGATAGGCGTCGAGCGCATCCAGCGTCAAACTCTGGGACGATGCCGGCGCGGTCGCAGCACCTCGGGCATACCAGCCGGCACCGCCGCCGGCGATGAACGCGGTCAGCGCCGCGGCCATCGCGCCGTAGATCCACTTGCGCGGCCGCTGCACCAGACGCTCGAGCTCGAGCCGCTTCGGCACCGGTTCGTTGATGATGGAATCGTAGCGTTCATGGAGTTCGTTCGCCATCGTGCTCCACGACTGCACCCGCTCGGCATCCTCGGGATGGCTGGCCAGCCACGCCTCGACGTCACCGCGCCGCTCCGCCGGCAATTCATTGTCGACATAGGCGTGAAGCTCGTCTTCGGTCACGGGAATTTGCGGGTCGGTCATCGGACGGGTCTCTGCGTGAATCGAGCCAAGCGCTGCTTGGTCGATTGAAGGGGCATTTGAATAGACACGGGTTGAATGGGCATGGCGCCTGCTGTCATTTCACTCGCCGCAGTGCGGGGCGTTCGCCCTCGAGCGAGGCCTTGATGTGGGCGCGGGCACGCGCGAGCCGCGACATCACGGTTCCGATCGGCACGCCCTGGATGTCGGCGACCTCGCGGTAGCTCAGGCCTTCGAGCATCACCAGGAGCAGCACCGCGCGCTGCTCCTCGGCCAGGGTGGCGAGTGCGCGGGCGATATCGCGGCTCTCCGCCTCGGTGCCGCTGGCATCGGGATTGTTGTCCAGGAGCGGCATGAACTGCGGTCGCCGCGCCAGCGACCGCCGCCTGTTCTTGTTGAGGTTGGTCAGGATGGTATAGAGCCAGCTCCTGACGTCGCCGCCGAGGAACAGCCGCTCCGAACGCAGCGCCCGCACCAGCGTGTCCTGCACCAGATCGTCGGCGATATCCGCATCCCGCGCGAGCGCGCGCGCATAGCGGCGCAACGCCGGTATCATGGCTTCGACACTTTGGCGGAATGCGCTCATGGTGGCGGGTCTCGGATGCCTCGGGCGTCTGCGATGGTCAGCTCGGCGCCTTGCCAACATAACACCGAGAGAAAAGAACTATTCCGGCAACGAAGCGGTGCCGGTCGTGCGCAAAGTCACCATGCGCAGCAAGTGGCCGAACCGAAGACGGGATTGGGGCTGTACCGGGCTGAAACACTGGTGTACCTCCACATTTTGACCAAGCTCGATGGGAACTTCGGATGTCGCAGAAAACCGGTCTGATGCAGGGCAAGCGCGGAGTCATTCTCGGCGTTGCCAACAACCGTTCGATTGCCTGGGGCATTGCCAAGGCCTGTCACGCGGCGGGCGCCGAGATCGCGCTGACCTGGCAGGGCGACGCGCTGAAGAAGCGGGTCGAGCCGCTCGCCAAGGAGATTGACGGGCTGCTGCTCGGCCATTGCGATGTCACCGATGCCGCCACCATCGATGCCGCCTTCGACGTGCTCAAGGAAAAGTGGGGCAAGATCGATTTTGTCGTGCATGCCATCGCCCATTCCGACCCGGCCCAGCTCGATGGGCGCTACATCGAGACCACGGCGGATAATTTCTCCAGGACCATGCTGATCAGCTGCTACTCGCTGACCGCGGTCGCGCAGCGCGCGGAAAAGCTCATGGTCGACGGCGGCTCGATCATCACGCTGACCTATTACGGCTCAGAGAAATGGATGCCGCATTACAACGTGATGGGCGTCGCCAAGGCCGCGCTCGAGGCCAGCGTGCGCTATCTCGCCGCCGATCTCGGCGAGAACAACATCCGCGTCAACGCGATCTCGGCCGGCCCGATCAAGACGCTGGCCTTCGCCGGCATCGCCGACTCCCGCTACCTCCTGAAGTGGAACGAGATCAACGCGCCGCTGCGCCGCAACGTCACGATCGAGGAGGTCGGCGACAGCGCGCTCTATCTGCTGTCGGACCTGTCGCGCGGCGTCACCGGCGAGGTGCACCACGTCGATTCCGGCTATCACGTCCTCGGCATGAAGCGTCCGGAGGCGCCGGATCTCTCGCTGAGCAAAGACTAGCCTCGTTCGATTCCCGTGCCCGCGCTCTATTACATCCGCCACGGCGAGACCGCGTGGAACGCGCTCGGCAGGCTGCAGGGCACGCGGGATATTGCGCTCAACGATCTCGGGCGCAGGCAGGCGGCCACGGCCGGGACCATCGTTGCCGGCCTGTTGGCCCGCGCCGGGCGGGACGCGGCCGAGCTTGCCTTCGTCGCAAGTCCGCTGTCGCGGGCGCGCGCGACCATGGAGCTGGTGCGCGGCGCGCTGAACCTGCCGCCGCAGGACTATGCGATCGACGCGCGCTTGCGCGAAATCGCCTACGGACAGTGGGAAGGCTCGACCTTGGCGGAGGCGCAGCGCGCCGATCCCGTGCTGTTTGCGCAGCGCCAGGCGGAGAAATGGACGGTATCGGCGCCCGGTGGCGAGAGCTATGTCGAGGTCCAGCGGCGGGTCGCCGCGTGGTATGCAGAGCTCACGGCGGATACGGTGGCCGTCGCCCATGGCGGCACCGCGCGGGCGCTGATGGTGGAGCTGGGCTTCGAGACGCCGGCAAGTGCTGCGGACCTCTTCATCGAGCAGGGCGTGGTGTATGTGTTCGGCGACGGCGGGCTTAAGAAATATGGTTAGTGGCCGTCATGCCCGCGCAGGCGGGCATCCAGTAATCCGCGCCGGCAAAGAGACGAGAGATCGTGAATACTGGATCATCCGCCTGCGCGGATGATGACGGCGCCTTAATCTGATTTGACCCGCTGCATGGCGCGCGTTACCACACCTCGGAATTGAGCTGCATCGATCGAGCCAGATGTCCTTCAACACCTTCGGCCACATGTTCCGCGTCACGACCTTTGGCGAGAGCCACGGGGTCGCGATCGGCTGCGTGGTCGACGGCTGCCCGCCGCTGATCCCGCTCACCGAAGCCGACATCCAGCGCGATCTCGATCGCCGCCGTCCCGGCCAGTCGCGCTACACCACGCAGCGCCAGGAGGCGGACGCGGTCAAAATCCTGTCCGGTGTGATGGCGCATCCCGAAACCGGCGTGCAGGTGACGACGGGGACGCCGATCGCGCTTCTGATCGAGAACACCGACCAGCGCTCCAAGGACTATTCCGAGATCAAGGACAAGTTCCGCCCCGGACACGCCGATTTCACCTATGAGGCGAAATACGGCCTGCGTGATTATCGCGGCGGCGGCCGCTCCTCCGCGCGCGAGACCGCGAGCCGGGTTGCGGCCGGTGCGATCGCGCGAAAAATCCTGCCCGAGGTTGCCGTGCGCGGTGCGCTGGTGCAGATGGGCCCGCACAAGATCGACCGCGCCAAATGGGACTGGGACGAGATCGCGCGCAATCCGTTCTTCTGCCCGGACAAGGACAAGGCTGCGTTCTTCGAGGACTATCTCGACGGCATCCGCAAGAACGGCTCTTCGATCGGCGCGGTCATTGAAGTGGTCGCCGAAGGCGTGCCCGCGGGTCTGGGCGCGCCGATCTATGCCAAGCTCGATGCAGAGTTGGCGGCTGCGCTGATGAGCATCAACGCGGTCAAGGGTGTCGAGATCGGCGCCGGCTTCGGCGCCGCCGAACTCTCCGGCGAGGACAACGCCGACGAGATGCGGACCGGCAATGAAGGCCCGCGCTTCCTCTCCAACCACGCCGGCGGCGTTCTGGGCGGCATCTCCACCGGGCAGCCGGTGGTGGCGCGCTTCGCGGTCAAGCCGACCTCCTCGATCCTTGCCCCGCGCCAGACCATCGATCGCAAGGGCGGCGAGACCGACATCACGACCAGGGGCCGCCATGACCCCTGCGTCGGCATCCGCGCCGTCCCCGTCGGCGAGGCCATGATGGCCTGCGTGCTCGCGGACCATCTGCTGCGGCATCGCGGGCAGGTGGGGCGGTAGGGCGGGCGGATTACACCTTCGGCTCAATCCACCCCGTTTCAACCAAAGCCTCAATCAACTGGTCATGAAAAGCATCGTCTTGTTCTCTGACGTCTCGCCATGTCGAACTGCAATGAACAAGACCCTTGGCATCGCCGAGGCTGATGCCAAGAACCTCGTGAAGCACGACAATTGAATCTATCTTCGAGCAGCCCTCATTCCTGAGATACGTCAGGATGTCTTCTAGATCCGCACCACTATCGTTGAGTTTCCTGCACTCGGTGGCGAGTCGATATCTGTCCATCGTACTGTCTCGCCAAGCGGGTTGGTTAGTTTGGTAAGGTAGATAATAACAGGACCTGGCGACCGGGACGAAGGTTTTCGGTTCGCTGCGATCATACTTGTGCACCTTGACCTCTCCGCAACAAGCGCTGCAAATACGGCGTCATGAACAGAACCGAATTCCAAACCATCGTCGACTGGATGATCGACGGCGCGCGATCGGCGCCGGGCCCGACGGAGTTGATGACGCAGGCCTGCGAACGCAGCGTCAAGGCCGGTTTGCCGCTCTGGCGCGTCGCCGTTTACGTCTGGACCTTGAACCCGGATATGTTCGGCATCGCTTTCTTCTGGCGTCCGGGTGCCGAGGTCACCGTCGCGACCGCGGATTTCGATCCGATGAGCACACCGGAATTCAGGCGGAGTCCGCTGGCGATCCTGCAAGAGACCGGCCGGGAGCTGCGCTATCGCCTCGACGATCCCGAGACCAGGCGCTTTCCGTTCTTCGACGATATGCGCGCCGAAGGCGTCACCGACTACATCGCGCTGCCGCTGGTGTTCATCCAGGGATCGATCCACGGCTCGAGCTGGACCACGAAGGAGCCGGGCGGCTTCACGGACGAGCATCTGGACGCGCTCCGGTTGCTGGTGCGGCCGCTGACACGGCTGGTCGAGATCATCAATCTGCGCCGCACCGCGACGACCCTGCTCGACACCTATGTCGGCAACCGCGCCGGCGAGCGAATCCTTGGCGGCCAGATCCGCCGCGGTCACACCGAGACCATGCAGGCCGCGATCTGGCTGTCGGATTTGCGCGGCTTCACGGCGCTGTCGGACCGGCTGCGGCCCGAAACCGTCGTTGAGATCCTCAACCGCTATTTCGACTGCCAGGTCCCTGCGATCAGGAAGCACGGTGGCGAAATCCTGAAATTCATGGGTGACGGGCTATTGGCCGTGTTTCCCATCGCGGATGACCAGGGCAATCTCGCCGAGGTTTGTGGCCGCGTCCTGGACGCGGCGCGCGAGGCGCGCGCTAGCGTCGGGACAATGGAGCATGTGCACGAAGCGGCCGTCGAGCGCTTTCGCTTCGGCGTCGCGCTGCATATCGGCGGCATCCTGTTTGGCAATATCGGCGGCAGCAACCGGCTCGACTTCACCTGCATCGGCCCGGCCGTCAATCTCGCCGCGCGGCTGGAAAAGATCGCCGGCCGGCTCGGCCGCACCGTCGTCGCCTCGGCCGACTTTGCCGGCATCTGCGGTGGCGGCTGGGTCGAGCTTGGCGAGTTTCCGATTGCCGGCTTCTCCGCGCCGCAACGGGTCTATGGCTTGTCGGACGAGTCACCGATCGGCTGAATTCGATGACTTCGGGTCGCTTCGTCGCGCTGGGCCGGCTTGACGTGTCCGGGACTTGCGCGGCAAATGGCCGATCATGAACGCGGCTGAGCTGCAGAAGATCACGGACTGGCTGATCCACGGCGCGCGCTCGGCGCACACGCCGATGGCACTGCTGTCGGAGACCTGCGAGCGCCTGGTGGCGGCCGGCCTGCCGCTGTGGCGGGTCGGCGCATTCGTGAAGACCCTGCATCCCGACGCCTTCGGCCGCAGCTTTGTCTGGCGGCCGGGCGCCGAGGTCGTGGTCAACACCGCCAATCTCGACGTGCCTGAAACACCGGAGTTCACCCGCAACCCGATCGCGATCGTCTTCAACAGCGGACATGAGGTGAGGTATCGGCTCGACGATCCCGAGAGCAACCGTTTTCCGCTGCTTGACGATCTGCGCACCGAGGGCGTCACGGACTACATTGCGCTGCCGCTGATCTTTACCGATGGCTCGGTTCACGCCACAAGCTGGACCACGCGACATCCCGACGGTTTCAGCGACGCACAGCTCGATGCCCTGCGGACGATCATTGCGCCGTTTGCCCGGCTCGGCGAGATTTACGCGATGCGCCGCACCGCGGCCACCTTGCTCGACACCTATGTCGGCAACCGCGCGGGCGAGCGCATCTGGGGCGGTCAGATCCGCCGCGGCCATGCCGAGACCATGCAGGCCGCGATCTGGCTGTCCGATCTGCGCGGTTTCACCGCGCTGTCGGACCGGCTGGCGCCCGAGATCGTGGTCGACATTCTCAATCAATATTTCGATTGTCAGGTGCCGGCGATCAGGCAGCATGGCGGCGAAATCCTGAAATTCATGGGCGATGGGCTGCTCGCGGTGTTTCCGATTGCAAAGGACGGCGGCAATCTCGCCGAGGTTTGCGGACGCGTTCTCGAAGCGGCGCGTCAAGCCCGCGGCCAAGTCGACGCGATGCACTATCCGACCGCGGACGCGGTCGAGCGGTTTCGCTTCGGCGTCGCCCTGCATATCGGGGGCATCTTATTCGGCAATATCGGCGGCAGTAGCCGCCTCGACTTCACCTGCATCGGCCCGGCGGTGAATCTCACTGCGCGGCTGGAGAAATTGGCCAGTAGTCTGAAACGCACCGTCGTTGCCTCGGCGGCCTTTGCCGGCGCCAGCGGCAGTGGCTGGACCGAGCTTGGCGAGTTTCCGATCGCCGGCTTCTCCAAGCCGCAACGGGTGTTCGGATTGCGCGATGAGAGCGCGGGCGCGTGAGGCCGCCGCGAGAACTCAGGCTCCGCCGTTAGAGCGTGATGGGATTAGGTTGAGTTGTCGCGGCCAAGGAAGTGTGCTCCCTCGCCCCGTTCTTACGGGGGCGAGACGAGCAAAGCTCGCTCTGAGAGGGTTGGGGTGAGGGGCTCTCCCCGCGAATTCAGCTCGTGGAGAGTCCGCTCACCCGAAATTCGCTATCGCGAATTTCGACCTCTCCCCGCAAGCGGGGCGAGGTGGAGCAAGCGGGCGCATCCCGATTCAATCAAAAGCCATCCCGCTCTAGTCCTCAGGTTCGGTCGTAAACAACAGCGGGTAACCCTTGGCGCGGCCGGCGTCGGTGGCGCGCGTCGCCTTGGTCTCGGCGACATCCTTGGTGAAGACGGCGACGACGCAGACGCCGCGCTTGTGCGCCGTTATCATGACCTTATAGGCTTGGTCCTCGGTCATGCGGAATTCCGCCTTCAGGATGCTGACGACAAACTCGCGCGGGGTGAAGTCGTCATTGACCAGGATCACCTTGTGCAGGCGCGGCCGCTCGGTCTTGGTCCGGACCTTGGTCTTCGGCTTGGTGACTGTATCGATCATGCGGGCGTCGGCTGGCTTCGGAGCTCCGCTGCAATTCTACCGCCTCCCGGCCAGCCGTGGAACAGGCGGTTTTGCGATGGCTTCCCTGTGCAGGCGGGTGGCCGCAAATTCGCCACGGAGGATCGGCGTCCTGAGCCGCGCCTAACTTGCGCGCCTAACTCGAATGTGAACGGTCGTCCGCGTTCCCGCTTTGCGCGGCTCGAATTGCATGTCACGATTGTCAATCGACGACGGGAGGGCCGCGATGCGCTGGTGTGTCTCGATCGCGGCCGTGCTGGTCGCAGGCATGATGGCGGACGGCGGCGCAGGCATTGCCGCACCCGGTGCGCCGTCTGCGGACAATCGCGCGCTGGCGGAGAGGGCCGATACGACCTCGGTCGACGTCGAACTGGTGCTGGCGGTCGACGTCTCCTACTCGATGGATATGGACGAACTCGCGGTCCAGCGTGAAGGCTACGCCCAGGCCATCGTCTCCAAGGAATTTCTGCAGGCGCTGAAGAGCCTGCCCAACGGCAGGATCGCGATCACCTATTTCGAGTGGGCGGCCTCGAGCGATCAGAAGATCATCATTCCCTGGCGGGTGATCGACGGCCCGGAGACCGCCGACGCGGTCTCGAGCGAGATCCTGAAGACGCCGATCCGCCGTGCCTCGCGCACCTCGATCTCGGGCGCCATCAATTTCGCCATGCCGCTGTTCGAGGAGAACCCCTACAAGGGCCTGAGAAAGGTGATCGACATTTCCGGCGACGGCCCCAACAACAACGGTGTGCCGGTCGCCGTCGCGCGCGAGGCGGCGCTCGCCAAGGGCATCGTCATCAACGGCCTGCCGATCATGGTCAAGGAGCCGTCGTTTTCGACCATGGATATCGAAAATCTCGATTGGTATTACGAGGACTGCGTGATCGGCGGGCCGGGCTCGTTCGTGGTGCCGATCAAGGATCGCGAGAAGTTCAAGGAAGCGATCCGCACCAAGCTCTTGCTGGAGGTCGCAGGCCTGACCCCGCAACGCGCCGTGGTCCCGGTCGCGGACAAGGAGCCGCGGGTGTCATGCCTGATCGGCGAGAAGATCTGGTCGGATCGATGGGGGCGGTGAGGGGTGTGCGTTTAATACGGATAGCTCTTTCTTACCCTCCCCCTCCAGGCCCCTCCAGGGGAGGGTAAGCGGAGCACACCTCTGCAAAGATAGATGAAGTCGCAAAAACCCGCTACTTCACAAACCGCGCCACCAGTTCGACATGCGGGGTGTGGCGGAACTGGTCGACCGGGGTCACGCCCTCGATGCGGTAGCCGCCATCGACGAGGAGGCGCGCGTCGCGGGCGAAGGTTGCGGTATTGCAGGACACCGCGACCACCACCGGGACCGAACTCGCCGCGAGCTGCTTTGCGACCGCCTGTGCGCCCTGCCGCGGCGGATCGAACACGACGATGTCGTAGTCGCGCAATTCCTGCGGCATCAGCGGTCGCCGGAACAAGTCGCGTGCCTCGGCCTTCACCGGCTTCAGCCCCGATGTCGCCATCGCCGCTTTCTGTAGCGCAGCGACTGCGCCCGCATCGCTGTCGAAGGCCGCGATCCTTGCCTTCGCGGCAAGCCGCAAGGCAAAGGGGCCGACGCCGCAGAACAGATCGGCGATGTGCCGCGCCCGCGCGCAATGCGTCGCGGCCAGCGCGGCCAGGGTTTCTTCGCCGGCCACGGTCGCCTGCAGGAAGGAGCCGGGCGGCAGGGTGACGCGCGCGGTGCCGATCGCAATCGCAGGCGGCATCCGCATCAGCACCAGTTCGCCGTGGCGGGTCAGCCGTGCCAGCCGGTGGCTCTCCGCAACGCGGGACAACGTTGCGATCATCGCAGGCTTCAGCGGTCCCGACCCGCGCACATCGACGTCGAGGCCGTTGTCGGTCGCGGTGATCTGGATATCGAGCGGCTTGCCCACAGCCGCCAGCGGCTCGGCCAGTGCCCAGGCCGCATCCAGCGCGCCGTCGAGGCCGGGATCGAGGATCGGACAGCGATCGACCGGAATGATGTCGTGCGAGTTCGCGGCGGCAAAGCCGACCTTGAGCACCTCATGGGTGCCCATCCTCCCGTGCAGCGTGATGCGGCGGCGGCCCTTGCCGTGTGCGTCGATCAGCGTTGCCACCTCGCAGTCGAGGTTGGCTTGCCTGAGCGTCTCCACCACCAGATCGCGCTTCCAGGCGCGATAGCGCTCCATGTCCCAATGCTGGATGGCGCAGCCGCCGCAGACGCCGAAATGCGGACAGAACGGGGCGATCCGCTCCGGGCTTGCGGTTTCGACGGCAAGCAGGCGACGGCGATCGGGGTGTCCCGGAACGGCTGTCACCTCGACCGTCTCGCCGCCCAGCGTGTACGGCACGTAGACCGCTTCGCCACTCGCCACGGCGACGCCGTCGCCGCGATGGCCGACATGGTCGATGACGAGGCTTTCAACCACGGCGGGCCCCGAGGAAGAATTCGACATTGCCCTCGCCACCCCTGATCGGCGATGGAAACACGGCGATGTCGGTGCATCCCAGCGAGGCCGCGAAGGCCGCGATATCCGCGCAGACCCGTTGATGGACGGCTTCGTCGCGGACGATGCCGTGCTTGGTATGCGCAGGCCCGGCCTCGAACTGCGGCTTGATCAGTGCCAGCAGGCTCATCGGCGCTGCAGCCAGCGACAACGCCACCGGGAGCACGGCCTTCAGCGAAATGAAGCTGACGTCGATGACGACGACATCGGGTCGCGCCGGCAGGCGTTTGCCTTCAAAACTGCGGATGTCGGTCGCTTCCATCGACACGATTTTGGGGTGGCCGCGCAGCGACGGATGCAGTTGCTCGCGGCCGACGTCGATCGCAAACACCATCGCAGCGCCGCTGGCGAGCAGGACCTCGGTGAAGCCGCCGGTCGATGCGCCGACATCGAGGCAGACATGGTCTTCGATATCGATCGGATAGCGCTCCAGCGCGCCCGCAAGCTTGACGCCGCCGCGCGACACGTAGGGATGCGCGGGCTCCGCCTGCAACACGGCGTCGGCCGGAATCGTCTCCGCAGGCTTCATGACCTGCTTGTCATTGGCGGTGACGAGGCCGGCCTCGATCGCGGCCTGCGCACGGGCACGGCTCTCGAACAGACCGCGCTCGACCAGGAGGACATCCGCGCGTTTGCGGGGAGGGGGCATCCGGCTCAGCTTTGATCCCGATTCAGTCGTTTGGCCGCCGTGCGGACGCAGGTCTCGAAGGAAGCCAGATCATACCAATAGTCCAGTGGCGGCAGGCGCGGTGTCACCAGCGGGCATTTGTAAAGGTCGAGCGTATGGACCAGCATCAGGTTGTCGGGCAGCGCGAAATCCTCGACGGTCAGCCCCTGCGCGTCGATCAGGGATCCGTCGACGAACTTGACGTTGTCGGTCTTGCGCACCCGGTCGGCATAGAGCGACCCGTCGTTCGAATAACCGAGACACAGCTTCCCGCGCCCCGCCATGTAGCCGAGTTCGAACACGGTCCCGGCATCCGCGCTCGGCCCTCGAAACGGGGTCAGATTGGCGATGATGGCGACGGATGCATTCATCATCCCGACATTGGCCTTGAAGATCGCCATCGAGGCATCCTCGGCCGCAAGATCGACGGCGTTGTCGAGCGGGTAGAGTCCCGTCAGCCCGTAGCGGGCGCAGATCTCCACCTTGCGCCGTCCGACGCCGACAGCGTCCGGCAGGAACACATCAGGCCCCGCCAGATAGATCGTCGGCGCTTCCTCATCTACGGCTTGCGTCAGGCGAGCCTCACCGCCTCGGTCTTGAAATCCTTGCCGAGCGCTTCGAACACCTTGGACACGATCCCCTTGGCGTCGAGGCCGGCACGGGCATACATCACGGTCGGCGTGTCGTGGTCGAGGAACACGTCGGGCAACACCATCGTGCGCGCCCTCAACAGGCCGCTGTCGAGCATGCCGTGTTCGGCCAGCACCTGGATGACGTGGGAGCCGAAGCCGCCAATCGAGCCTTCCTCGATGGTGATGAGGATCTCATGCTCGCGCGCGAGTTTGAGGACGAGGTCGACGTCGAGCGGCTTCATGAAGCGCGCATCCGCAATGGTGGTGGAAAGGCCGTGGGCGGCGAGTTCGTCGGCGGCCTTCTCGCACTCGGCAAGCCGGGTGCCGAACGACAACAGCGCGATCTTGCTGCCTTCGCGGACGACGCGGCCCTTGCCGATCTCGAGCGGAACGCCGAATTCCGGCATCTCGATGCCGCGGCCTTCGCCGCGCGGATAGCGCAGCGCGCTCGGACGGTCGTTGATCGCAACCTGGGTTGCGACCATGTGCACGAGTTCGGCTTCGTCGGAGGCCGCCATGATGACGAAATTGGGCAGGCAGCCCAGATAGGCGTTGTCGAAGGAGCCGGCATGGGTGGCACCGTCGGCGCCGACCAGACCGGCGCGGTCGATGGCGAAGCGCACCGGCAGGCTCTGGATCGCCACGTCGTGCACGACCTGGTCATAGCCGCGCTGCAGGAAGGTCGAATAGATCGCGCAGAACGGCTTGTAGCCTTCGGTGGCAAGGCCGGCGGCGAAGGTCACGGCATGCTGCTCGGCGATGCCGACGTCGAAGGTGCGGTCGGGAAACGACTTGTTGAAGATGTCGATGCCGGTGCCCGACGGCATCGCCGCGGTGATGCCGACGATCTTGTCGTCCTTCTGCGCTTCCTTGACGAGGCTCTGGCCAAACACGTTCTGATAGGCGGGCGCGTTCGGCTTCGCCTTGGCCTGGGCGCCGGTGGCGACGTCGAACTTGGCCACCGCGTGATACTTGTCGGCGGAGGCCTCCGCCGGCGGATAGCCCTTGCCCTTCTGGGTCACGACGTGGACCAGGATCGGGCCAGTCTCCATGTCGCGGACGTTCTTCAACACCGGCAGCAGATGGTCGAGGTTGTGGCCGTCGATCGGGCCGACATAATAGAAGCCGAGTTCCTCGAACAGCGTGCCGCCGTCCATCATGAAGCCGCGGGAATATTCTTCGACACGGTTGGCGCGGTTGGCGAGGATTTTCGGCAGACGCTTGTTGATCTGCTTCGCCGCCTCGCGCAGCGTGCGGTAGGTCTTGCCGGAGTAGAGCCTGGACAAATAGGCCGACATCGCGCCGACCGGAGGCGCGATCGACATGTCGTTGTCGTTGAGGATGACGATCAGGCGGGAGTTCATCGCGCCGGCATTGTTCATGGCCTCATAGGCCATGCCGGCCGACATCGCACCGTCACCGATCACGGCGATCACGTTGTTCTTGCCGCCGGAGAGGTCGCGCGCCACGGCCATGCCGAGCGCTGCGGAAATCGAGGTCGAGGAATGGGCGGCGCCGAACGGATCGTAGTCGCTCTCGGTGCGCTTGGTGAAACCCGACAAGCCGCCGCCGGTGCGCAAGGTGCGGATGCGGTCGCGGCGGCCGGTCAGGATCTTGTGCGGATAGGCCTGATGCCCGACGTCCCAGATCAGCCGGTCGCGCGGCGTATCGAAGATGTAGTGGATGGCGGTAGTCAGTTCGACCACGCCGAGCCCGGCGCCGAAATGCCCGCCGGTCACCGAAACCGCATCGATGGTTTCCTGGCGCAGCTCGTCGGCGACCTGCCGGACCTGCTCCACCTTGAGCCGGCGCAGATCGTCGGGCGTGCGGATGGTATCGAGAAGCGGCGTTTTACTGAATGTGGTCACAGCGATATTCCAATTTTGCATGTCGGATTGAAGATCCGACGGGGAGAAGGGTTGCACATATCAGCCCGACCAAAGGCCGGGCTGCCGGTGTCACCTGCGCGGGCCGAAACCCGTATCGAGAGCCTAGATGTACCCCGGATCAGTCAATGTGATGTATGTCACTCTTCGTGGCTTTACCCGCCCCAGCCATTTTTTTAGAGATTTTGCAAGCGCTTAGCACCGCCGTCCGCCGGCAAATGTCGCGCCTTCAAAAGCCCATAGTGCGTCAACCTCTACACCAAAGCCGACCTTAAAGCCAACCCGCGCGATACCTTCAAGCCCCATGCAGAGGACCAGAAGGCCGCACAAGCTTAACCGCTGCGTCGCGCCGATGGTTCCATTCCGATCATATCGGCATCATCTTGGGCCGCCTGTGTGGCAGATTCGACACGCTTCCAGGCCTGCTCCCGGGCTGCGGCATCCTCGGCGATGGCGATCGCAAGGGCGGCCTCCGGATCAGCCATGCGTTCCCGCAAGGGGATCGGCCCGCACACGATCATGAAGAAGTCGTAGGCGTGCGGCCGCTCATTGGCCATGACGAACTGGAAATGGACGCGGAAGAACTGCCAGCGGAACACGCCGTAATGCTCGGGCATGATGATTTCGCGGAACCTGACCGGCACGATGGTGGGGTTGCGCTTGAGTTCGCCGACATCGATGCCGTGGGCTGCAAGCGGATCGAACTGGAAGAAATTCATCACGTCCTTGCGCGCCTGGCAGTCGATCCAGTCGATCGCTGGCTCGACCGCCAGGTCGCGCAAGTGATCGCGGAAACCTGTCGAGGCGGCGTGAAATCCGACGATCGGAAAGTTGCCGCCGATCGTGAGCAGGACGACGCGCGGGCCGTGGCGGCCGAGTGCCGGATCGAGTTTCAGCGCGCGGGCCAGGATCTCGGTTCCCAGGAACGATCCCGAACTGTGACCGACGATGACGATCTCCTCGGCATTGCTGCTGCGCACCACCCTGCAGAGATATTCGGCAAAGCGGTCGATGCGTTCGTCCCATTCGGGTCGCTGGCGATGCGAGAACTGCCAGGTCCAGATCGTGTCGCACAGCAGATAGAGCAGGTAGGTCCGGTTCTCCGTGTATTTCAGCGCCGCCCAGAGCAGCGTGACGAACACCATGGCCGCCGCCGGGAGGCTGAACAGGAGGGGGATGCCGAGCGCGTCCAGCCCCTTTCCGAACACGAAGGCCATCGCCGCGGCGCACACCGCCTCGAGCAGAAGCATCAAATGCGGATAGGTGATGAAGGTCGCAAACCGCCAGTTGGCGCGCCAGAATCTTGCGATGGTGCCGCCGAAGACGAGCCGCCAGTAGATCCAGACCGCCTGGAACACCGTCTGCCAGATCGGCGAGGCGAGGTCGCGCTGGATGAAATCCTCGAACCGCAGGAAGTCGTAGGCCGTCCGGGTTTGCCAGCCGTCCGCCTCGGTCGCGATGGTCCAGGACGCAATCTCGCCGTCGGACGTGCTCTGCGGCCGGCCGAGGCTGGCGGTGAGCTGATACAGCCGGCCGAACTTGCGCAATTCGGTCCGGAACATCCGGTAATATTGCGCGAGCCCCCGGGGATCGTATCCCTGCACGTAGATGATATGGCGGTGCTGAACACGCACGTACTGGCAATCCCCCGGCCGCAACCCCGCCGACTATAACAGGCTGGGCAAGTCGCCAAGAATTATTTGCGCGTCATTTACGCGTTATTTGCACGCTATTTCGCCGTTATTTCGGCCGCTGCGGGGAACAGCGCATGTGATTCTTGCAGGCCGTCAAACCGGGTTCCCACCCCGGATCAAATCCGAGGGCAAGCTCATCCGGATCATGCTCTATTGCACGTCGAGCGGCTCCGCGCCGCGAAATTCGCCGCCGGCATCGGTGGTAATCTTTTCCACGCGCGCCTCGGCCTGCCGCAACAGCTCCTCGCAGCGCCGCTTCAGCGCCTCACCCCGTTCATAGATCGCCACCGATTCCTCCAGCGGCACCTTGCCGTCCTCGAGTCGTCTCACGATCAATTCGAGTTCCTCGATCGCACGCTCGAAGCTCAGCTTCCTGACTTCAACCTGGGTGTTTTCTGCCATGCTGCCTACTCTGACTGCACTCATAGGATGCAGACCTTAGGAATAATACTGCGGACGGATTGTGGCGGATCAAATGTCCGCTGCTCCATCATGTCCCGATCGGATGAATCGGTTCATGATTTCATCTTCTTAGGGGCTGGGTGCGCCGCGCGCAAACGCTTCGTGTCGCACGCCTGAACCGACTGGCGTCAGCCGTTCATCAATGTGGTCACGTGCGCGGCGACGGACTCCTTCAAGGCCTGGAGATCATACCCACCCTCGAGTACCGATACAATTCGCCCGCCGGCGGTTGTATCAGCCACCTCCATGAGCTTGCGGGTCACCCAGGAAAAATCGTCGGCCTTGAGATTGAGCGAGGCCAGCGGGTCGCGAAAATGCGCGTCGAACCCGGCCGAAATGATGATCAGCTCGGGACTGAACTTGCGCAGCTGCGGCAGGATCAGGTTTTCGAACGCCGACTGGAACTTGACGGTGCCATCCTCGGAGGCGAGCGGCGCGTTGACGATGGTGTCGTGCTCGCCGCGCTCGCCGCTGGCGCCGGTGCCGGGAAACAGCGGCATCTGATGGGTCGAGCAGTACATCACGGAGGGGTCGGCCCAGAAAATATCCTGCGTGCCGTTGCCGTGATGCACGTCGAAATCGACGATCGCGGCGCGCGCGATGCCGTATTTGCGCTGGGCGTGCCGCGCAGCGATCGCCACATTGTCGAAGAAGCAGAAGCCCATCGGCTTGTTGATTTCGGCATGGTGCCCGGGCGGCCGGGTCGCGACAAAGGCGTTGTGGTGGGTTCCGGACATCACGGCCTCGACGGCCGTCACCGCGCCGCCGACCCCGCGCATGACCGCTTCCCAGGTGCCCGGCGACATCGACGTGTCGCCGTCGACATAGACGGTGCCGCTGGTGGGCGCGATGTGGCGCAGTTCCGTCGCGTAGTGTTCGTTGTGGCAGAGCGTGACCAGATCGAGGTTGCCTTGCGGCGCTTCGCCGCGCGAAAGCGCGCCGAAGCGCTCCTCGGCGAGCACCTGCGTGACCACGCGCAACCGGTCGGCGCGCTCCGGATGGCCTTCGGGGGTTTCATGATTGAGGCATGCCGGATGGGTCAGATAGAGCGTGGCCATGAGGTCCCTTAAACTTGCGCAAAACGAAGGTTGCGCTGGACCAATCTAAGGGGTCGGCAGGCTCTCGGAAAGAGCCGGGATATGGTTTTGGAGCCGTTGAGGTATCAGTTCGTCCGCGCAATGCGCCCGCCGGGCGCCGGCGCGACCGGGCTGTTGGCGAGGACATAGGCAAACAGGGCATCGGCATCGTAAATGCCGAATTGCAGCGCGGTTGCCCCCTTCAGCGCGCTGAAGCCGTCACCGCCGAGCGCGAGATAATTGTTCACGGTGACGCGGTAGCTCGCGTTGGGCTCGATGCGCACGCCGTTGAGCGACAGGCTCTCGGGCGTCACGTGCGCGCCATCGCCCCTGGCATTGTCCCAGCTGTAGCTGAATCCCTTCGACACCTGCAGGATGCGCGGCCGCTTCGGATCGAGCCATTGCTGTTCCAGCATGGCCTTGATCTGTGCGCCGGTCAGCGTCAGCGTGACCAGCTGATTGCGGAACGGCTGGCTGGCGAACAGGTCGGCATAGGTCACGATGCCATCGTCCTTCCGCGGCACGTCGGTGCGGATGCCGCCCGGATTGGTAAAGGCGATCACGGCCGCGCCTTTGTCGGCGCTGCTGGTCGCCGCCAGCTGCGCATCCGCGATGATGTCGCCGAGCACGCTCTCGCCGGTCTCCCTGGGCACGCGCGACAGCGTCTCGGTGATGCTGCCGGCGCGACGGTTGGCGAGGGGGGCCGCAACCTTGTCGTAGGCGTCGATCAGCGCGGTCTGCTCCGGATCCTTCGCCAGCGCTTCGCTGCGGACGATGACATTGTTGGCGCTGGCGCTGATCACGTCCTTCGTCGCCGGGTCGAGCTTCAGGTCGATTGCGGTGACGAGGGTGCCGAACTTGTCGCCGCTGGTGACCAGCCGTCCGTCGATCTCGCAGACATAGGCCTGGTGGGTGTGGCCGGAGATCACGACGTCGACCGCCTTGTCGAGCTTGTTGACGATGTCGACGATCGGCCCGGAGATGCCGGGGCATTCGTTGTAGTCGCCGACAGGAAAGCCGCCTTCGTGGATCAGCACCACGATCGCCTCCACGCCCTTTGCCTTCAACTCGGGAACGAGCGCATTCACGGTCTCCGCCTCGTCGCGGAATTCCAATCCCGATGCGGCCACCGGCGAGATGATGCCCGCGGTGCCCTTCAGCGTCAGGCCGATGAAGGCGACCGGGATGCCAGCGAAGGTGCGGATCTCGTAAGGCGGGAACACCGTCTTACCCGTAGCGGTCTCGACGGTCGAGGCGGCGAGATAGTGGAAGGTCGCACCCTTGAACGGATGCGGTCCCCGGCACTTGTCGATCGGATGGCAGCCGCCGTTCTGCATCCTCAGCAGTTCGTCCTTGCCCTCGTCGAATTCGTGGTTTCCGACCGATGAGATCGCAAGCCCCATCATCGACAGCGATTCGATGGTCGGCTCGTCGTGGAACAGCGCGGAGAGCAGCGGGCTCGCGCCGATCAGGTCGCCGGCGGCGACGAAGATGGTGTTGGCGTGGCCGTCGCGCAGCTGTTTCACCAGCGTCGCCATGGCTTGCGCGCCGCCGGCCGCGACCGCGATCTTCCTGGTCGGGTCGGCGGGATCGGTGATCCTGATGCCGCCCGTGGGAGGCCTCAGATTGCCGTGGAAATCGTTGATCGCGAGAATGCGCAGATCAACCGGTGCGGTCCCTTCGGCGCGCGCTTGCGAGGCCGGACCGCATGCAATCGCCAGCGCCGCAGCGGCCAGCATCAGATGCAGCAGGTGTTTCATGGTGCGCAAATGTACCGGCTCGGCGCGACGATTTCACGAACGTTGGTTGGCGCCGCCATTAACCATGCCGGAGCGCACCGAGGCAACGGGGCGAGGCTTAATGCGCGCTTAAGACTTTTGCACAAGATTGGCGATCAGCGCAGTCCATCAGTACGCAGCAAGAATTGCGGGCGGAACTAAGCCTCTCGAGGAGGAATACTTGAGGACGCTAATTATTTGCGCGCTTGCTGTGGCCCTGGCCGGCTGCAGCCGTCAACCACCGCCGCAACCGCTGGCATCATGCACCGGCCCCAATGGCTTTGCCTGTCTCGAGCGGAGCGGTCCGCCGGTCAAGCTGACGTCGTTCAGGACCGATTCCGCGGCGACCGATGCCAGATCCGCAAGCAGGCGGATAAGCGAAGGGGCGTCGTCCGCGCACATGCGCCCCAGGGTGCAGGTCGCGAGCAAGACAACAAAGCCGGCTGTATCAGCTGCGAAAGCCGAGTCTGCGGCAGCTCTCATCGCGCTCCCGGCGGATGCACCGAAGACACCACTGGCCTCGCCGGCGAGCGCCGCCGCTGCGCAGTCCAATGCGTCGCCCACAAGCATCAGGGAACAGCAGCCCGAGGCCGGCGCTTCGCGCTTCAATGCAAGAATGGTCGAGGCGCAGGTGGCGGCCGCCAGGGCGGCATCCCCGTCAAGCCACGACCCCGACCGTCTGGTGGCCGTTCTGATGGCCCGTCCGGATGTCAAGCTGGTTTCCGATCTGGCCGGCAAGACGATTGCGATCGATGACCGGTACGCTGCGTCGAACCGCAGTGTCAGGACCGCGATCGTCGCGGCCGGCGCGCCGGAGGTCCAGCTCAGCGAGGGGCAGACGACGGCGATCAACCGGCTGACCAATGGCGAGGTATCGGCCGCGGTTCTGGCGCTGGTCACGGTGGACGCGGCGGAGGTATTTCCCGAGATCGCAGGCTTCAGGATTTTCCACATCCCGCTCTCGCCGCGCGCCTTGAGGTCGAAATCCTAGGCCGCGTCGCGTTGTCCTGATTGAATGCGACGGTCTACTTTGAATGCGTGGAGGCCCGGTCTTAGTAGACGTCCGGGTCCAAGCTCGCCGCGAAGGCGATCGTCAAGAGGTAGAAGGCCTCAATTCCCAAGGCGAACAGGATGCCGGTGGGCCCGAGGAGCAAGCACAACACTGTCGCGATCACCACGAACGTAACCATGGTTCTGACGATGGGGGGCAGTCTTCGAAACCAATGCATTTGAACCTCCGGGCAAGTCGCCTCAGGTGATGCGCACCCGAGGGTCCCAAATGGTGCAAAGAAATGTTAGCAGGAGCCCTATTGCGGGGGCCACTCAGCCGATCGGTGGACCGGCGCCCCAGGAACCGCTGCACACGTGCCGCGCCCGTCTTTCGCGTTCGTAATCGGGCCATGACGGCCTTCCGACGCAAAAACCGCCGTCAGCCATTTTTGTTCCTTCACGTTTCCTCTATGCGCGTCGCGCTGATCGGTACCGGGAATTGGGCCCGAAAAGGGAAGTGTTCCTGCCAAAAATTTAGGCCCCGGATCGCTCCGAGGCCTGCAGCCGCCGGGGTACGTCCGCCCGAGGCGGCCTAAGGCTCCAAAGGAGTCAGGAACAAACCCAAATAATCAGCAGCGCAATCGGAAGGCCAGTAGCTACGGCGCCACCAATCATAAAGGCCAATGCAGAAAGCAAATTTGCTTCGGCTTGGACTTCACGCCTAGACATACCGTTACTCCATAGAGCCCCCACGGGCATCGCGCCCGTCGCCCAAGGATGAACGATAAGAAGAGTACTCATCGGGGCAAGGTCGTAACGATTTTCGAGTGCAGGTCCTTGCCGAGCCAGAGCGGTGCGAGGTTAGATCATTATGGTTAAGGAAAGGTTAGCAGCCTTCATCGCGACGCTGGACTCCGGTCAGCGCCAGGCAGCGGGTTGATCACGCACCGCTAGAGCATGATGGCTCTTGATTGAATCGATCCGTCCGCGGTCTCGATCCACCTCTCCCGTTGGGAGATGTCGGCGCGTAGCGCCGGGTGAGGGGTTGCACTTTATCGATAGACCTTAACCCCTCAACCCTCTCCTAACGGGAGAGGGAGCCCACCAAGCGGCGATCAGGCGACCTTTCGCCGGTCTTGGAGCTGAAATTCCAGCTCTTCGATCAGCTGGGCCAGCCTCTCTCGCGTGAGGGGATTGGTGGGTTCCAGGGCGAGCCTGCGGGTAAGCTCCAACTTCCGCTCCAGCGCGTGACGATCCATCCGTGTCATTCGATTGCTCCTGCCAATTGGACGGCGGTCTGGGTTCAACAGGGACGTCGCCTATACACGCAGGGAAGACACAGCAACATTGCCGCTTGTTGAAGGTTTGAGAAGGCAAGACCTTTATTGTTCGGGCGCCGCCAGTTATCCGCGATATCCACCGGCTCATGAGAACCAGGGCGTCGCCCAATGGGTAATGTTTCGGTTTGAAATCCGGAGGCATCTCGTGCGGGTTTTCGCCACGAATCAGCCTCAGCGTGAGGTTTCGGCCTTGCGTCGCGTACTCAAGAAGGTCGGACCCGGCGCGTGTCCCTCAACCCACCGCGCGCCGGGTTACCAAGCCTGCCGGCGAAATCCGCGCAGGATATGTTTGCGAATTGTGGATCGGTCGGTGGTACGAATCTTGGTACCACGCCGAGAGAAGCGCTTGATCCCGGCGACGGGGCCGCGCACGGGCGCTTGCGCAAAGCCCAGACGGGAATGTTGAGGTGGAGTGGCGCAGCCATCCGCGTGCCCGATAGAACGTGCGGCGCCATTGCTAGCCGGCGTGGCGCGGCATCATGTTGGGGGTAACAGCGCGCTCAGATCATCCACGATGCGATTGATGACTCTCCGTAAGAACTGGTCTCGCGGCAACTGGACGTCATCGTCCGAAACATAGGCGATAAGTGAGGCCGCTAAGCGATGGCCATCGCGCGCCGGCTCTCGTCGAGGTGCAGGCGCTTGAGGTTCTTGCCAGACAGATTTTGCTTGCATTGGGTATCGCCTTTTCGACGAATCTGGGAATCTTGACGATGACATGAATCGGCTGCCCTGCTTGGATTGTCCACAACTCCAGGGGGCCGGAGGAATACGGGTTGTACACTTGGTTTGCTGCGGCGCGGTACAAACCGCGACATATTATTTATCGTGCGGTAACCCGACTTGGCGGTTAGCCGGCTGCTGGCAGATTGGGTCGACGCGGGCGATACAACAGGCTGGGCGCCAAGTGTCATCCAGATCGAACCCACGGCGGCTTAGGCCTTTCCCAGGGAGTGTCAGCGGACCCGATAGGCGCGCCGCTCGACCCGCAATGCACTACCGTCTCCCGGCCCAATCGCCTACATCATCTCGCGACAACGGCCCCGAACCGGCCGCATGAAAGCGCGCGAGGACGATTGCGATGCAGCTCACGGGAATCCACCATCTCACCGCGATTTCGGCGAAACCGCGCGAGAACCTGGCCTTCTATACCAGCCTGCTCGGCATGCGGCTGGTGAAGAAGACCGTCAATCAGGATGACGTCAGCGCCTACCATCTGTTCTATGCCGACGCCAAGGCCAACCCGGGGACCGACCTTACCTTCTTCGATTTCCCCGCCGCGCCGGAACGGCGCGGGGCCAACAGCATTTCGCGCACCGGCCTGCGCGTTGCCGGCGAAAAGACGATCGGCTTCTGGCGCGATCGGCTGAAGCAGGCGGGCGGCGTGACCGGCGATGTCGTCGAGGTCGACGGCCGGCTGACCTTGCCGTTCGAGGACGGTGAAGGCCAGCGGCTGGTGCTGGTCGATGATGGCGGAGTGGGGGAGGCCTCGCCCTGGGAGAAGAGTCCGGTGCCGGCGGAGCACCAGATCCGCGGCCTCGGCCCGATCATGCTCACCGTGCACGAATCGACACGCACGGCGTTCGTTCTGACCGAGGTCATGAACATGCGTCCCGTGCGCGACTATGCCGCGCACGGGACGCAGATTCAGGTGTTTGCGATGGGCGAGGGCGGGCCGGCCGCCGAACTGCACCTGATCGAGAGCGCGGATCTGCCGATCGCGCGGCAGGGTGCCGGCGGCGTCCACCACGTCGCGTTCCGCACGCCGGACGAGACGCAATATCACGCCTGGACCCGGCGCCTCGGCGAGCTTGGCGTTCCCAACTCCGGCGAGATCGACCGGTTCTATTTCCGCAGCCTCTATTTCCGCGAGCCGAACGGCATCCTGTTCGAGATCGCGACCGACGGTCCGGGCTTTGCTTCCGACGAGCCGATCGAGAGCCTCGGCGAGAAGCTGGCGCTGCCGCCGTTCCTGGAGCCGCGCCGCCGAGAGATCGAGGCGGGGCTGAAGCCGCTGGGGTGAAAGCCGTGCGTGTGATTCTTCACCTCCCCTGAATGTCGTAGCCTGGAGGGGGAGGGTAAGAGAACGCGCCGATAAACTGGTGCTCCGCTAACCCCGGTAGCGCAGCGCCTCCACCAAGAGCGCGAAGGCGGCCGAGGACTGGCGCCGGCTCGGGTAATAGAGGTGATAGCCTGAAAACGGCGGGCACCACTCCGCGAGCACGCGTTTGAGACGACGCTTGGCGAGATGCGGCCGCGCCAGATCCTCCGGCACATAGGCAAGGCCAAATCCGGCCAGCGCCGCATTGAGGATTTGCGAGGTGCCGTTGAACACGAGCTGGCCCTCGACGCGTACTTTGAGTTCGCGCGCGCCTTGCTCGAACTCCCATGCGTACAAACCGCCATGGGTCGGCAGCCGCAGATTGATGCAGGCGTGCTCCGTCAGGTCCTGCGGCGTCTTCGGTTCGCCCCGCTTCCTGAAATAGGACGGCGCCGCCACGACCGCCATGCGCACGTCGGGCCCGATCCGCACCGCGATCATGTCCTTCGCTACCTGTTCGCCGACCCGCACCCCGGCGTCAAAGCGCTGAGCGACGATATCGGTCAGCAAGGGGTCGATCGAAATCTCGACCTTGATGTCCGGGTATTTGCTTAAGAACTTGACGAGCTTCGGCCACAGGAACGCGTCGAGGGCATATTCGGTGGCCGTGATCCGGATGGTGCCGGCGGGCTTGTCCCGAAGTTCGCGCAAGCCCGCGAGCGCGGCGTCGATCTCCAGGAATCGCGGACCCAGCGTGTCAAGCAGGCGCTCGCCCGCGTCGGTCGGCGCGACGCTGCGCGTGGTGCGGGTCAGCAGGCGAACGCCGAGACGCGATTCGAGTTCGCGAATGGTGTGGCTCAGCGCCGACTGCGAAACGCCGAGCTTCGCTGCGGCCTTGGTGAAGCTGCGCTCGCGCCCGACCGCGATAAAGGCCAAGAGATCATCCAGGGTTCCGCGCTGCATTCATGACACCTGCTCATAAGTCCATGCCGATTATAGCGCCTAGTCGGGAGGCCCGCGCGCGCTTATTTCGCTTCCAACGGCGAAGGAGAGTGAACGATGCAAAAACGCAGGCTTGGAACCAGCGATCTGGAAGTTTCCGCGATCGGGCTCGGCTGCATGGGCTTGAGCTTTGGTTACGGTCCGGCCACCGAGAAGCAGCAGGCCATCGCGCTGATCCGGTCGGCCTATGAGCGCGGCGTCACCTTCTTCGACACCGCGGAAGCCTATGGCCCCTTCGTCAACGAGGAACTGTTGGGCGAGGCGCTGGCGCCGTTCCGAAGCAAAGTCGTGATCGCGACCAAGTTCGGCTTCAAGTCCGGCCTGGTCGAGTCCGGCCTCGACTCCAGCCCTTCGCGTATCAAGCAGGTTGCGGACGCCGCGCTGAAGCGGCTGAAGACCGATGTGATCGATCTGTTCTACCAGCATCGCGTCGATCCGAATGTCGCCATCGAGGACGTTGCCGGCGCGGTGAAGGATTTGATCGGCGCCGGCAAGGTCCGGCATTTCGGCCTCTCGGAAGCCGGCGTTGCGACCATCCGCCGGGCCCACGCGGTGCAGCCGGTCACGGCGCTGCAGAGCGAATATTCGTTGTGGTGGCGCGAGCCGGAGCAGGAGGTGCTGCCGGTGCTCGAAGAGCTGGGCATCGGCTTCGTGCCGTTCAGCCCGCTCGGCAAGGGATTCCTCACCGGCGCGATCAACGAAACCACCACATTCGACAGCTCAGATTTCCGCAACATCGTGCCGCGCTTTGCGCCGGAAGCGCGCAAGGCAAACCAGGCGCTGGTCACGCTGCTCGGCGAGATCGCAGCTCGGAAAAAGGCGACGCCGGCGCAGATCGCGCTGGCCTGGCTCTTGGCGCGAAAGCCGTGGATCGTGCCGATCCCCGGCACCACCAAGCTTCATCGTCTCGAAGAGAACATCGGCGCGGCCAATGTCGCGCTGTCGCCCGACGATCTCAGCGCGATTGCAGGCGTGCTTGCGCGCGTGACCGTGCAGGGCGATCGTTACCCCGCGCACCTGCAGGCGCGGGTCGGCCGCTGAGCGGCGGTGGGCAATCCTTTCCGGATGCGCCGACCATCATCGATTTCGACATGACGAGGGCGAGTTGCGTGGCATAACTCCTCCTCAGAGCCTGACTCGAAATGTAGCCCATGGAATGAAGCTGTTTTCCCGTCATTGCGAGGAGCGCTTGCGACGAAGCAATCCATCTAGCTCTCGCGAGCGCGATACGATGACAGAGCGTGGCGGGTCATGCTACGGGCTGAAGAGCGCGCGCGAGTCCGTCATGAGAACAGCGTTGTCCGAACCCGAAGCAAGCACGTTCGCGAACGACGGCGCGCTGCGCCGGCATGCCGTGCTCGGCGCGTCGGACTTGCAACGACTTGAGGATGCGGTCGCTGATTTGCCGCCGGATCAAGCCGGGATCAGGCTCCACGGCATTGCCGCGCTTGCCTCGTTTCTCGCCTCACCCGGTCTCGTCTGGAAGGTTGCGGCCTCGGTCCTGGGCGAAGCGGCACGACCCGTCAGGGCTATCCTGTTCGACAAGACGGCGCGCACGAACTGGGGGCTGCCCTGGCATCAGGACCGGACGATCGCGGTCACCCATCGCGTTGACGTCGATGGGTTTGGCCCGTGGACCGTCAAGAGCGGCCTCATTCACGTGGCGCCTCCGTTCGACGTGCTGGCTGCAATGGTGACGCTGCGCGTCCATCTCGACGCGGTGTCCGAAACCAATGCGCCACTTCTGATCGCGCCCGGGTCGCACCGCTTGGGTCAAATCCCCGAAGGCGAGTTGATGTCCGTCGTGCAGGAATGTGGCACGGCGGTTTGTCTTGCAGAGGCTGGCGACATCTGGCTCTATTCGACGCCAATTGTTCACAGTTCAGACGCCGCGAGCGTTCCGGCGCACCGACGCGTCCTGCAAGTCGACTTTGCCGTCGGCGACCTTCCGGGGGGGGGGTGAAGTGGCTCGGCGTTTGAAAAACGCGAGATTGACCGGGGCAGATCGCTGATAATTGAGGTGCGCCGGGCTCCCGTGCCCGCTCACCGGTCCTCGTCATCCGGATGCACCCACAGATACGGCAAGATCTCCCGCGTCTCGCTCAATCTGATCATCCGCACCGGCGGTGCGTAGCGGCCCTTGCGGCAGGAGCGGCATTTCAGCGAGGCTTCGAGCTTCCACAGCGGCGTGTCGCGCGGCCGGCGGATCGCATCGAGCGGCAGGCTTGCCCGCGTGTTGCAGCGGTTGCACTCGACCTCGAGAAACGCGAGTCCGCCATTGAGGCATTGCGCCAGCGTCGGCGCCGGCTGCGCCGGTCCGCCATGGCTCTCCATCCGGATCGACCAGGCCTCGGCTTCGGCGCGGTCGGCCTCGCGAATGGCGCGTCGCGCCGCCTTGCGCGCGCTGGTGGCCCGCATCTCGGCCCCGATGATCCGGCCGGCGTAACTCCTCTGGCGCGATTTGCTGTTCATGGCCGGCGATTACAGCGCGCCGGGCGGCGCCGCGCAACGCCACTAGCTGTTGCGCGGCGGAGCGAGGCGATCACACCATGGCTTTGTCTGCCTGCAGGTCGGTATCGGAGTGGGACGTCGCCGCGTCATCTTAAGACAGGTACCGCTCGCGCGCTTGCGCCGCGCTTTACCCCAACAGCACCGCATCCGCGCCATTCACCGCGTCCGCGCCGTCGGTCACCGTTTTTTCCAGCGCGGTCGCCTGCACCGACATGGTCTCGGCGAAGAACCGCGCCAGCGCCACGTAACGCTGGGGATCGGCGATCCCGTTGGCCTCGTTGCGCGCCGCGAGCGCCTCAGCCGCAAGCATGCAGCCGCCAAGCGTCACGCCGAACTGCCGCAAGTACGGCGTGGCGCCGGCGAGGGCATCGTTCGGCGCGGACGCGAGCCGCTCGAGCAGCCAGCGGCTGGTGCGATCGAGCGCGGCGAGGGCCTCGCGCAGTTTTGTTCCCGTGGTGCCGAAGGCCGGATCGTTCGAGGCCTCGACCTGCTTGACGATGGCCGACAATTCGTCGAGCAGGGCAAACACCGAGGCGCCGCCATTGGCGCCGAGCTTGCGGGTCACCAGGTCGATCGCCTGGATGCCGTTGGTGCCCTCATAGATCGCGGTGATGCGGGCGTCGCGATAGTGCTGCGCGGCGCCGGTCTCCTCGATAAAACCCATGCCGCCATGGACCTGCACGCCGAGATAGGCCACCTCGTTGCCGATGTCGGTGGAGAAGGCTTTTGCGATCGGCGTCAACAGCGCGCCGCGCGCGGCGGCATCGCTGCGCACCTTGGCGTCCTGCGCGCGCACCGCGACATCGAGCGCCACCGCGGTGGCGTAGCAGATCGTCCGCGCGGCAGCGGTCATCGCGCGCATCTGCATCAGCATGCGCTTGATGTCGGGATGCACGATGATCGGATCGGGGCCGTCGCCCTGTTTGCCGAGGGCGCGGCCCTGGCGGCGCTCCTGCGCGTAACTCAGCGCCTGCTGATAGGCGCGGTCGGCGACGCCGACGCCTTCGAGGCCGACCCCGAGGCGGGCCTGGTTCATCATCGTGAACATGCAACGCATGCCCTGGTTTTCCTCGCCGATGAGGTAGCCGATGGCGCCGCCACGATCGCCCATGGTCATGGTGCAGGTCGGGGAGGCGTGCATGCCGAGCTTGTGCTCGACGCCGCTGGCAAAAATGTCGTTGCGCGCGCCGAGCGAGCCGTCGGCATTGACCAGGAATTTGGGGATCAGGAACAGCGAGATCCCCTTGGTGCCGGCGGGCGCGTCGGGCAGGCGCGCGAGCACGAAATGCACGATATTGTCGGTCATGTCATGGTCGCCATAGGTGATGAAGATCTTGGTGCCCTTGATGCGATAGCTGCCATCGCCGGCGCGCTCGGCGCGGGTGCGCAGCAGGCCGACGTCGGAGCCGGCCTGCGACTCGGTCAGCTGCATGGTGCCGGTCCATTCGCCCGAGATCAGCTTGCCGAGATAGATGCTCTTGAGTTCGTCGCTGCCGTGGGCGTCGAGCGCCTCGATCGCGGACAGCGTCAGCAGCGGGCAAAGGCCGAAGGCGACGTTCGCGGCGCTCCAGATCTCGGTGCAGGCGGCATTGATCGCGAGCGGCAGGCCCTGGCCGCCGAACGCCTCGGGCCCGGAGACCGCGTTCCAGCCGGCTCCCGCCCAGCGCTTGTAGGCGTCGGGCCAGCCCGGCGCTGTCGTCACCTTGCCGTCGTCGAGCGTGATGCCGTGCTCGTCGCCGATGCGGTTGAGCGGCGCCAGCACGTCGGAGGCGAACTTTCCGGCCTCCTCCAGCACCGCGGCGGTGATGTCGGCGTCGAAGTCGCCATAGTGGCCGGCCGCAAGAGCCGCCTGCAATCCCGCGCCATGATTGAGGGCGAGCATCATCTCGGAGATCGGCGCGCGGTAGGTCATGACGTTCCTCGGTCACGGAGAATTCAAGCGATTTTCCCCGTCTTTCCCACGAAACCGGCGTGGTCTCAACTCTTCAATGACACCTGGGAGCGAAGTTCGACGGCGCGCGAGACCGCCCGACCGGACGGAACGCCTCGCCTCGTATCCCATATAATAATGGGTGATGTGGCGGTCGACCGGGCTCCGGTTGGAATTCGTCCCTCGCGCCTGTTGAAATGGCCGGCCGCCGTCTGTAGACCGGCGGTGCGGTTGCGGGAAGCTGGATTCCCGAGCCGGCCTGTTGGGGCGTAGCCAAGCGGTAAGGCAGCGGATTTTGATTCCGCCATTCGGAGGTTCGATCCCTCCCGCCCCAGCCATTTGATATTACTCGGAAATCGCACTTTGTTCCGGTACTTCGTTCTGAACGGTTTTCAGCTGCTCATTCGGAACGTCTGTCGCCATTTGGTTCGCCCGCCTGTGCGCGTGCCGCTTGCGGGTTGCTGCAAGGACCCGCTTCTCGGTGCGCTTGGCGTATCCGATATGGCTCTGCTGCGTCCGATGCACTGACAGCGCGCGGCCCTGTCCGTCGGTCAGCGCTGCCTCCTCCAGCTCGGTCATGCCGCCGTGTCGGCAGGCGTCGAAGGTGAAGTGCGACAGGACCTCCTCAGCTTCCTCATAGAACTTGACGTCGTCATCTTCGAGCGGATGATCGACGATCTCGCCGGTCTTGTGGGGGCCACGCCATCGCCGCTCTATCACAAGCATCCACACGTGCTTTCGGAACATGACCATCCCAACTCAATCGTAGATCAGACCCGCCGCGCCATGGAAACGATCAAGACCATACTCGACCACGAGGGGCTGACCTGGACCGATGTCGTGAAAGTCACGAAATATCTCACCGATATCCGCGACCAGGACGGGATGGTGACAGTGCTCAAGGAGTATTTCGGCGAGTGGACGCCCGCGAGCACGACGATCTGCATTAATCAGCTTTCGACGCCCGGCGCGCGGGTGGAGCTTGATATGATCGCCGCGTTTCCGAGGGGGCGCTAGCGGGTGGCCATTGCGGACATTCTCCCCATCCTACTCGCTTCCGTTCTGGCCTGGGTAGGATGTCTCAACCTGGTGGCGCCGAATTGCATCCACGAAGAATTCAAGGTGTGGGGATGCTCGGCGCCTGCCACCTCGGCGCTACGAAGGCTCGGGCCGACAATGTGCTCAGCTCGCCGATCCGGGGCACGAAGACGTTGTGCGACGGGAAACAGCTCGAGAAATGGCACGATAAAAGGATGGTCTTGTCCCCATTTCCTCTCCGCCACGGCAATGGCGCGCCGCTGAAGCAACCTTTGTCTCGCCGTGATCACGTATGAGATCAGTTGCAGAATGTCTGGCACGGGCTCCGGGCGTGCGATGATCCGCGCCGGGAATGTGAGCCGCGGCGCCACCGCGCTAATTCGGCAGAGTCTGAGCGATCGCGAACAGAGCGCCCTTGCGGCACGTGGGGTCGGTCACCTGCTCCGCCATCTCGACCGCGGGGATAAGGTTACCGGCTTTTGCCATGGCAACCGCAATGTTGCGAACGGCGACGGCGCGGACTTTCGGAGCCACGTTGTCCCCGAGCAAGGCCAGCGCTGTACGTGCCTCGCCGATCCGCCCGTTTGCGGCACTTATGGAATTGACCAGGGCAAGAGTCGCGTCCCTTATGGAATCGGGCGCTGACTTGGCAACTTCGAGGGCGAGCGGAAACTGTTTGGTTTGCAACAGCGAATAGACGATTCGTTGATAGTATTGGCCGCGGTTATTTGCAGCGATACGGTCCATCGCCGGATTTTCGGCTGGTGGTGACTGCAGCTGCTGCAGCCCGGCCCTGACTGCCTCCACGTCGCCACGGAGCGCCGATAGGGAAATCGATGCGGCTTGAAATGCGTCCGCGGCGCTCCCAAAGGCATAGCGCCGGCCTTCTTCCAGCGTCTGCCCCGCCACATTGAAGAGGCTTTGTGCCGTCTTCGTGTTGCCGCGCTTGGCATAGGCTTGCGCTACGGTCATCTGCATTTGTGCGACGTCGACCTCCGGGAAACCCCGGGCAGAAATCACGAGCGGGAGCGCGTCCTCGATCTTTCCGACCTCCGCGAGCGCCTTCACGGTCTCGACGACACGGGTCTGGCCGAGATAGCCACGCGTGGTGGCGTCAAGCGCCGGCCCGATTCGATCGAGAAGAGCAGCAGCCGTATCGACATCGCCGGCCTTCGCGAGCGTGCGGGTCAGTTCGAGGAAGGCAACACTCTGGATTGGACCGTGAAAGGAGGCGACCAGGTCGGCGGCCCGCTGCGTGTGATTTGCGGCAACGAGCCCCCGGATGGCAAGAATTGCGTAGCCGTACCCGACGGGAGTGGGCGTGGCCTGCCGCTGCGCCTCTTCAATGTCGGCCGAGGTGGCATATTCGACATGATTGTAGGCATCGGCCTGTATCAGGACGTCCAGCCGGTCCTTGCCGGCAAGCGGCGCTGCGTCGCCGTGCAGCGCTTCCTCCACGAGACAGTTTCGTGTCGGCTTGCTCCGGCAGGTTGCCCAGTCGGCATGGGCCGTTGACACCCAGTGGGCCCAGCAGAAGACGATCGCGAGCACCGCCAAGCGGCGGCTATTAACCGTGACCACGTTGACTTTCCCCAGTCCTCTCCCTGGAAACAAGCCTACGATAGAATCGGGCACCAGTCGATTTCGCTGGATTGAAATAAATCTGGATATGGCGCACCCGGATGGTCAACCTCTTTCAGTTCGACGATTCCGGACATGTGCTGCCGCTGATGCCGCCGGAGCAGATCGACCTGGTCAACCGGTTCTCGCTCGATGACGCGAGTTCCGGTGCGGAAAAGCGCGGAGGTTCGAGAGCGAAGCTGGTCGCTTGCGCCGATTGGCTGGCGATCCTATCATGCATACTCCCTCACCACCGGGCCCAGCTGCGTGACGACGCCGGCCAAATCCCAGCGACTGTTCCTGACCCGCCGCCGGCTCGGACGCCTGCTCGGCCTCGTGCCGCTCGCGTTGTCGGGCATCCTCACAAGAGCAGCGGCCGCTGGGGACGGCGATATGATCCGCGAGCGCAAAGTCATGGTTGCGATGCGCGATGGCGTCAGGCTGGCAACCGACATCTATCGTCCCGCACGTGAGGGCCAGCCGCTCGACGGCCGCTTCCCGGTCATCCTTGAACGCACGCCTTATGGCCGCGAGGAACCGAGCCGCTCCGAGATCGATGTCGCCAATCGCAAGCCCAAGTCGCGCGCGGAGGTGGCGGCGTTTTTCGTGAAGCGCGGCTATGTCGTCGTCTATCAGGACTGCCGCGGCCGCTACGGTTCGGAAGGCGAATTCGTCAAGTATCTGAGCGACGGCGATGACGGCTTCGACTGCTGCGAATGGATCGTGGCGCAGCCCTGGTGCAACGGCAAGATCGGCACCATGGGCCTCTCCTATGCGGCGCACACGCAAGGCGCGCTCGGCTGTGCCGGTGCCCCGGGCGTCGCGGCGATGTTCCTCGACAGCGGTGGCTTTTCGAACGCCTATCAAGGTGGCATCCGCCAAGGCGGTGCCTTCGAATTGAAACAGGTGACCTGGGCCTACAGCAACGCGCTCGTCAGCCCGGCTGTCGTGCGCGAGCCGGCTCGCCTCGCCGCACTGAAAGCCATCGACATCAAGCAGTGGTTTGCACGCATGCCGTGGACGCGCGGCAACTCTCCGCTGACACCCGCGCCCGAGTACGAGACCTACACCTTCGAACAGTGGGAGCACGGCGAATTCGACGGCTTCTGGAAGCAACTCGGCATTTATGCGGAGGGATTCTATGACCGGTTCTGCGACGCGCCGATGGTGCACATGTCGTCCTGGTACGACCCCTATCCACGCACGGCGACCGACAACTATGTAGGTCTGACGCGGCGCAAGAAAGGACCCGTCCGGCTGATCGTCGGCCCTTGGACGCACGGTGATCGCACCCTCACTTATGCCGGCGACGTCGACTTCGGACCGGCGGCAACAATCGACGGGAACATCGCGTCCGACTTCCTGACGCTGCGCGGGCGCTGGTTCGATGCCTGGCTCAAGGGCGAGGCGAACGGCGTGGCCGACGAGCCGGCCGTGCGCGTCTTCATCATGGGCGGGGGCAGCGGGCGAAAGAACGCGGCCGGACGTCTCGATCACGGTGGACGGTGGCGCTCGGAGACCGGCTGGCCCATCCCCGACGCAAGCAATACTCTCTACTACCTCACGAGCGACGGCGCTTTGACGCTCGAGCCGCCGGCGGCCGGCGCGCCGACGCGCAGCATCGTGTTCGATCCGGACAACCCGGTGCCCTCCATCGGCGGCTCGATCACCTCGGGCGCGCCGATCATGGCCGGGGGCGCGTACGACCAGGCGGAGGGCCCGCGCTTCTTCGGCTCACGTCAGCCGTACCGGCCGCTTGCCGAGCGCCCCGATGTTCTGGTGTTCCAGACATCCCCGCTTGCCCAGGACACCGAGGTGACCGGTCCCATTGTCGCAACCCTCTGGGTCGCATCCGATTGCCCCGATACCGACTTCACTATCAAGCTGCTCGACGTCTACCCGCCGTCCGTCGATTATCCGCAGGGTTTCACCATGAATTTGACGGATGGCATCCTGCGCCTGCGCTATCGCGAGTCTTGGGAGCGGCCGCGAATGCTGGAGCCGGAGCGCCCGGTTCAGATTACCGTATCGGCGTTTCCGACGGGCAACCTGTTCAAAGCGGGTCATCGCATCCGCCTTGACGTGTCGTCCAGCAACTTCCCGCGTTTCGACGTCAATTGGAACACTGGCGAGCCGGAAGCCCGCGCCACGCGCAAGGCGATCGCACGCAATACCGTGTTTCTCGACCGGGACATGCCGTCCCATGTCGTGCTGCCCATCATTCCGCCGCGCTGAACCGACGGACGAACGGGTACGTTCGCCGGGACGAGCGACGTGATCAGCTTGATGGCAGCAGTGAGGGATCCAGACGCCGAAGTCGGGCCGGGTCGAACGGCGCCAAATCGGTGCTGTGCGCGACACCATCGGCGATCAGCTCGGCCAACGGCCTCACCGGTTGCCGGTGCGTTGAGGATGCGCCAGACATTATGGCCGGTCGCAACATAGGCGCCGTCGAGCCGCGGGACTTTTCCGATCAGCGGCAGCCCATGTGTCCGCATGCCTGATTTTGCAAATCGGCGGTTACAGCGCCTGCGAGGGAATCGCCCAGGGCCGAGCCTTGCGGTCGGCAGCCTTGAACGCATCGATCTGCTCGCGGAACGAATTCGTGACATCAAAGTCGTCCCAGCCGTTCAGCAGGCGGGTTCGGCGCGCGGGGTCGATCGTAAATTGACATCGCAATTCGCCGCATACGATCGATTGCGATTCGAGATCGATCGTGACGGCCAATGTCGGCTCAAGTGTTAGCGCAGCCATCAACGCGCCGGTCTCAGTCTCGCTCAGCATCGCGGTGAGCAATCCATTTTTGGCCGCGTTCTGCGAGAAGATATCCCCGAACGACGGCGCAACCACGCAGCGGATGCCGTAGTCATAGAGCGCATAGACCGCGGCCTCGCGCGAGGAACCGCAACCGAAATTGCGCCCACTGACGATGATTGCTGCGTCACGCCAGCCGGGCCGGTTGAGCGGAAAGTCCAGCCGATCGCCGCCGATCGCGTCAAAGCGCAAATCATGAAACAATAATTTGCCGTGTTCGCCTTTGCGCGGCAGCTTGAGATAGCGCGCAGGCAGGATCTGGTCGGTGTCGATGTTCTCGGCCGGGAGCGGGCAGGCCGTGGCGACGATGCGGGTGAATCTTTCCATGCCCGTCTCCTCAGTTGTTGCGCGCCATCAACGATCGTACATCAGCCAGGTGACCGCAGACCGCGGCCGCGGCAACCATCGCCGGCGACATGATATGCGTGCGCGCGGCCACGCCCTGGCGGCCGCGAAAGTTCCGATTGGTGGTCGAGGCGCAGCGTTCGCCTGCGGCGACCAGATCGCCGTTGATTCCGACGCACATCGAACAACCGGAATCGGCCCACTCCATCCCGGCATCGCGGAATACCCGGTCAAGGCCTTCTTGCTCCGCCTGGCGCTTGACGCTGGAGGAGCCCGGCGACACCAGGCCGGGCACCTTGCTGACGCGACCCGCGAGAATAGTTGCCGCGGCGCGCAGGTCCTCGATGCGCGCGTTGGTGCAGGAGCCGATGAACACACGGTCGATAGCGATATCGGTGAGCTTGCCGCCCGGCTCGAGCCCCATATAGTCGATGGCGCCCTGGATATATTTCGCGCGTTCCGGACTTTGCTCGCGTGCAGGGTCGGGAACCCGGCTGTCGATCGGCAGCGCGTCTTCCGGGCTGGTGCCCCAGGTAACGAATGGCGCTATCGTGGTCGCGTCGATCGACACATCGCGGTCGAACTGCGCTCCGGAATCGGTTTGCAGCCCGCTCCAATCTTCCATCGCCTTGTCGAGCACACCGCCCTTCGGCGCGAACTCGCGGCCCCCGAGATAATCGAACGTCGTTGCATCGGGGGCCACCATGCCACAGCGGCCGCCGGCCTCGATCGCCATGTTGCACAGGGTCATGCGACCCTCCATCGAGAGCGCGCAAGTTGCGGAGCCGGTGAATTCGATGGCGTGGCCGGCGGCGCCGTCCGCGCCGATTTTGCTGATGATTGCCAGCGCGAGGTCCTTGGCGCCGAGACCTTCGGCGAGTACGCCATCGGCGGTGATGCGCATGCGTTTGGGTTTTTTCTGCCATAGCGTCTGCGTCATCAGCACATGGGCCACTTCCGAGGCGCCGATCCCGAACGCGAATGCGCCGAATGCGCCGTGTGTCGAGGTGTGGCTGTCGCCGCAAACGATCAGCAGGCCCGGCAGCGTCAGCCCCAATTCCGGTCCTACCACATGCACGATGCCCTGGCGGCGATCCTCAAGGCCGAACAGGGTAATCTCCTGATCGGCGGCATTCTTCTCCAACTGGCTGACCATGCGCGCGATTTCGGGGTTGGCGATCGGCCCGCCGCGGCCGCGCGTCGGCACATAATGGTCGGCGACGCCGAACGTCAGTTGCGGCTCCGCCACCGTTGCGCCGCGTTCCGCCAGCCGGCTGAAAGCGTGGAACGATCCTTCATGCACATAGTGGCGATCGACCCAAAGCAGGGACTCGCCGTCGCGCTGCACGATCTCGTGCCGGGTCCAGAGCTTGTCGAACAACGTCAACGGCGTGGTCATGCGGCGATTTCGCGATCGAGGGGCATTGCGGTCGAACAGCTATATTGTATGCTAAATAATACCTAGTAAAGCTGCGGCGTTTCGCCAAGGCCAGCGCCGTTGCATGGAGTCTGAGGTGGCGGATCGGTTGCAGGAGGCCAAGGCGCGCCAAGTCTATCTGGTCTTGCGCGACCGCATCATGAGCGGAGCCATGGGTTTCGGCGCGCGGCTGCCCAATGAAAACGACCTGGCGCTGGCGCATCGTGTATCGCGCGTCACCGTGCGCCGTGCCCTGGGCGAGCTTCAGCGGGAACATTTGATCGAACGCCGCCGCAGTGCCGGGACCCGCGTCGTCTACCGGGCGCCGCCGGCCCGGATGATAGCCGACATTTCCGGCGTGCTGGCGAACCTGGCCGACATGGGCCGCAGCACCAAGGTGCAATTGCTGTCGTTTGGCTATGTGCCGGCCAGCGGCCCCGCCGCCGAGGCGCTCGGCGCCGGCGATCATGAACTGCTGCAGCGTTCGGTCCGCGTCCGCTCGGTCGACGGCTTGCCGTTTTCCTATCTGCTGGCGCATGTTCCGGAGCGCATCGGCGTCACGTTCAGCGGCAAGGAACTGGCCGATCAGCCGTTGCTCGAACTGCTCGAACGATCGGGTGTCAAGGTCGAGCGCGCCACACAGCGGATTTCCGCCGGCCTTGCCGCGCCTGAAATTGCCCATGTGCTTGACGTCGAGACCGGCTCGCCGCTGATCGAACTGGTGCGCACGGTCTATGACCGGGACGGCCGAGGCGTCGAACACCTGTATGCCCTGTACCGGCCGGATCGCTACAGTTTCGAATTCGATCTGGTCCGCTCTGGCGGAGCCAGAAAAAGGAGCTGGTCTGCTTCACCGCTCGCCGCTCGCAAGGCGTCGGCAAAATCGAAATCGTCGACCAATATCCAAATCATCTAGGTCAAAGGGGGCGCCGCCATGCCAAACAACGACAACACAGTTACCCGCCGCAAACTTCTGCAGTCGACGGCGTTCACGGCAGCCGCGGCCGCTGGCGGTGTGCTGGCGGCACCCTGTTATCTGCGCGCGCAGGGCGCAGGTGTGAAGATCGGGTTCCTGCAGCCGGTATCGGGCGCGCTGGCATATTCCGGCCAGCAGGGCCGGCTGGGTGCGTCGATTGCGGTTGACGAGATCAACGCCGCCGGAGGCATCAAGGAGGTTGGAAAAATCGAGCCGATGCTCGGCGATGCGCAATCGACCCCCGACGGGGGCAATGCCGAAGTCGAGAAGATGAATTCGGCCGGCGTCTCCGCCATCGTCGGCGGATACGCCAGCGGCATCTGTCTCGCCACCAGCCAGACCGCGGCGCGCTACGACCTGCCGTATCTCGTGGACGTCGGCGTCACCGACGCGATCGTCACGCGCGGCCTGAAGAATACTTTTCGGTTTGGCCCCGGCTTTGGCGTGATCGCCAAGACCGCGCTGGCAAATCTGGTCGCCATCAACGAAAAGGCCGGCAAGCCCGCCAAGACCGTGACGATCGTGCACGAGGATTCCGCCTTTGGGTCGGGTTTGGCAAAGCTGCTCAATGAACAGCTTCCGTCGCAAGGCTTCGAAGTGCTCGATACCATCCCGCATCCGACGCCGACACGCGACTTCAACAACGTCGTGCTCAAAATCAAGGCCGCCAACCCTGACATCGTCATACCGGCCAATTATTATAATGAATATGTGCTGCTCGCCCGCACGATGCAGCAACAGCAGGTGCGGCCGAAGGCGGCGATCTACTCGGTACTCGGCGGCGCTGCGTCGTCCTACAAATTCATCAAGGAATTCCCGGAAGCCGCGCAATTCATCATGGACTGCAATCACTGGTTCGATCCGCGAAACGCGAAGGCGCAAGCCTTGAAAAAGAAAGTCGAAGGGCAGGGCCAGTTCTTCACCTACGAGGTCTACCTCAACTACAGCTCCACACTGCTGCTGGTGGATGCCATCGAGCGGGCGAAATCGTCCGACCGCGCCAAGATCATCGAGGCGCTCGCGAGTTCCACCTTTGCCGGCCATGTGATGCCGTATGGCCCCACGAAATTCGTCAATGGCCAGAACCAGGGCGCGATACCGGCGAATACCCAGGTCATCGATGGCGACATCCAGGTCATCCTGCCGGAGGCCTTCGCGTCGGCCAAGCCGGTCTATCCGCTGCCGCGGACTTGAGCATGACGCTCGTCGAAGCGTCGGTGTCTGGCGGACAGCACCTGTGCATTTGAGCATCCTGTTTCCTGCGATCGTCAACGGCGTGCTGGCCGGCGCCCTGTATGCGTTGATCGCGCTTGGCCTGACGCTGGTCTATGGCGTGTTGCATATCATCAACTTTGCGCATGGCACGCTGCTGACGGCTGCGCTGTTCGCGGCATTCTTCATGCAAAAAACGCTCGGGGTAGATCCCTATCTCGCCGCGTTCGTCCTGACGCCGGTATTTTTTGCGCTCGGCTATGGGCTACAGCGGTTCGTGATCGGTCCCGCCTCCCACGGCAATGACGGCAATATCCTGCTGGTGACGCTCGGTCTTGCCATCATCATCGAAAACGCCCTGCTGTTCGCGTTTCGCGGCGATACCAGAACGATCGACGTGCCGTACGGCTTTGCGGTGGTGCCGGTTGCCGGCATGTTGCTTTCGGTGCCGCGCCTGGTCGGATTTGCCGGCGCGGCCATCGTCGCGCTGCTGCTCTGGCTGCTGCTGACGCTGACCGATACCGGCAAGGCCATTCGCGCGGTGGCAAAGGAGAAACTTGGCGCGCAGCTGTGCGGCGTCGATGTCGCCCACATCTACGCGGTGACCTTTGGGTTGGGAACCGCCTGCGTCGCGATCGCCGCCTGCCTGCTGATTCCGACGTATTACGTCAACCCGCATGTCGGCAACGCCTTCGTGCTGATTGCGTTCACGACCGTCGTGCTGGGTGGCATGGGCTCGATTCCCGGCGCCGTGCTCGGCGGATTGTTTGTCGGCGTCGTGGAGAGCCTGTGCGGGCTCTATCTCGGTGAATCGCTTGGCCAGATCGGCATTTTCCTGATGTTCATCCTGGTTCTGCTGTTTCGCCCCAGCGGCTTGCTGGGAGAGCGCGCATGAACCGGAGCGGCCTTGTTCCGATTGTCGCGGCAGTTGCCGCCCTGGCGTGCATTCCACTGCTCATCGCTTCGAATGTCGTGCTGAATTTTCTGGTGACGGCGCTGCTGCTGACATTGGCCGGACAGGGCTGGAACGTACTCGGTGGCTATGGCGGCCAGTATTCGTTCGGCCACGCCGCGTTTTTCGGCACCGGCGCCTACGTCACCGCGATCCTGCAAATGCGGTACGGGCTCAATGCTTGGGCGGCCCTTGCCGCCGGTATCGCGGCGGGCGCCGGCGTCGGTGCTGGGATCGGTGCCCTGACGTTCCGCTCCGGGCTGCGCGGCTCCTACTTCGCGCTGGTCACGCTGGCCTTCGCCGAAGTGCTGCGCATCATCGCCAGTGTGGCCCCGATCACCGGCGCGGGTGTCGGCATCCTGATCAAACTCGACGTTGGCGCGCGCTCGCTGCAGTTCGCGAGCCGCGCGGCGTTCTATTGGCTTGTTCTGGCACTGGTCGCCATTGCGCTCGTCGTCACGCGTCTGATCGAGCAATCGCGCTTCGGAGCGCGGCTGGCGGCGGTACGTGAAAACGAGGATGCCGCGCGCGCGCTTGGTGTGGATGCAACCCGCGTCAAGCTCGGTGCGATTACCATATCGGCGGCGATGGCGGCGGCCGCCGGGTGCTTCTATGCGCAATATTTTCTGTTCGTCGACGCGCCGATCGCCTACGGCCCGCGGGTTTCCGTCGAAGCGCTGCTGGCGCCGATCATAGGCGGGGCCGGGACCGTGTTTGGGCCGCTATTCGGCGCGCTCCTGATCAAGACACTCGGCGAGGCGGCCAAGCTTGTTACCGGGGATGCTCCGGGCCTCGATCTCGTGGTCTACGGCGTCGTCCTGATCGGGGTCGTCGCCTTTGCGCCGCACGGCGTCGCCGGCGTCGTTGCACGCTGCCATGCATGGCTGCTGTCGTCGCGAAAAGCGAGCGCGGGAGTCCGTGCCGCATGAACGATCAGATATTGGCGGTCGAAGGCGTCTCCAAGAGGTTCGGTGGTTTGCAGGCCGTGCGCGAGGCCTCGCTCATCGTCGAAGCCGGCCGCATCACCGCGGTGATCGGGCCGAATGGCGCGGGCAAGACCACCTTGTTCGCGCTGATCTCCGGCTTCCAGGCGCCGACCGGCGGGCGCATCGTCTACAACGGCGCCGACGTCACCGGCATGCCGGCGCATCGGCTGGCGCGGCAAGGCATGGCACGCACATTCCAGATCGTCCAGCCGTTTGCCGGCCTCACGGTTCTGGAGAATATCGCGGTCGGTGCACACCTGCATATCGCCGGACGCGCGGCAGCGCTGGCCGCGGCCGGCGAGGTTGCCAAACTGGTCGGCCTCGAACATGCCCTGCAGCGGTCGGCTGCGACCTTGACGGTAGCCGGTCGCAAGCGGCTGGAACTTGCCCGGGCATTGGCGACGTCGCCAAAGCTGCTGCTGCTCGACGAAGTGCTGGCCGGCCTCAACCCGTCGGAAATTCGCGACATGGTGCCGATCATCCGCGGCATCCGCGAGCGCGGTGTGACCATCATGATGATCGAGCACGTCATGCAGGCGGTGATGAGCCTCGCCGAGCAAATTTTCGTCCTCGTCGAAGGCCACGTCATCGCGCAGGGGCCGCCGGCCAAGATCGTCGCCGATCCCAGGGTGATCGAGGCCTATCTCGGCGCCGGCGCCGCGGCCCGGCTCGCCGGAGGCGCCGATGGTCGATAGAGCGCTGCTCAGCGTGCGCGGTCTGCGCTCAGGCTACGGCGAGGTGGAAATTCTGCGCGGTATCGATCTCGTCGTCGGCGCCGGCGACATCGTGGCCGTGCTCGGCTCGAACGGCGCCGGAAAGTCCACGCTCAACATGACGATTTCAGGGTTGGTTCCGGCGCGCGAAGGTTTCATCGAGTTCGATGGCCGCTTCATCCAGAACACAAGCCCGGCCGCGATCGTCGCCGCCGGCCTGGTGCACGTTCCGGAAGGACGCCGCATTTTCCCCAATCTGTCGGTCGCCGAAAATCTCGATCTCGGCAGTTATCGCCGGGCAACGGCGCGGCGCGACATCAACCGCAACCGGGTGTTTTCGATATTTCCCCGGCTGCGCGAACGCGCGAGGCAACGCGCCGGCACGCTTTCGGGCGGCGAACAGCAGATGCTGGCGATCGGTCGCGGCCTAATGGCCGAGCCGAAACTCTTGATTCTCGACGAGCCTTCGCTTGGCCTTTCACCGTTATTGGTCGAGGAAATGTTCACCATGATCCTGCGGCTCAACCAGGACGGGCTCGCGGTGCTGTTGGTCGAGCAGAACGTCGTGCAGAGCCTCGATATCGTTCACCGCGCCTATATTCTTGAACACGGCAGCTTCGTCATGTCCGGCAGCGCCGCGGATATTCGTTCCAACGCCGATCTCAAGCGCGCCTATCTCGGATTATAGCCATGACCCAATCCAATACATTGCGCTCGCGCCTTTCGAAGCCGCCGATCGTGGTTGCTCCCGGCATCTACGACCCGCTCACGGCGTTGCTCGCCACGCAGGCAGGCTTTGATTCGCTTTATATTTCGGGCGCTGCGATCGCCTATACGCGCCTGGGACGGCCGGACATCGGACTTGTGAGCGTCTCCGAGGTGATCGATACGATCTCGCTGATCCACGATCGCGTCGGTGCCAATTTGATCGTCGACGCGGACAATGGCTATGGCAATGCACTCAATGTCGAACGCACCGTGAGGCTGCTCGAGAAGGCGGGCGCGAATGCGATCCAGATCGAGGATCAGAGCTTTCCCAAACGCTGCGGGCATCTCGACGGCAAGACACTGATTGCGTCCGGTGAAATGGCTGGAAAGATCAAGGCGGCGGTCGATGCCCGCCGCTCGATCGACACCCTGATCATTGCGCGCACCGATGCGGTGGCGGTCGAGGGTTTGCACAGTGCGATCGAGCGCGCGGGGCTCTACCGCGACGCCGGCGCCGATCTGCTGTTCGTCGAGGCGCCGAAGGCGCGAGAGGATCTCGCCGACATCGTCAGGCAGGTCGGCCGAAGCGTGCCGCTGGTCGCCAATATGGTCGAGGGCGGCAAGACGCCCATGCTGTCGGGAGCCGAACTCGAGGCGCTCGGCTTCTCCCTGGTGATTTTCCCGGGCGGCATCGTGCGCACGCTGGCCAGGACTGCGGTCGAATATTACGCGTCGCTGGCCGCCCATGGCAGCACACAGCCGTTCCGCGATCGCATGTTCGATTTCAGCGAACTCAACAGCCTGATCGGTACGCCCGAAATGATCGAGCGCGGCAGGCGTCTTGGCACCAACGAGCCGGAGCATGATCAATGAGTGATATCGATCCGATCCTGCTTGCAGTGCTCAATGGCCGTCTGGTGCAGATCGCCGACGAGATGGACGCGACGCTTTATCGCTCCGCGTTCAATCCGATCATTGCCGAAGCCCATGATGCTTGCCACGGCCTCTACCACGCGCAAACCGGCGCCACGCTGGTGCAAGGCACGACCGGCCTGCCGATCTTTGTCGGCGCCATGGCCTTCGCGGTAAAGGCCGTGATCGAGAAGGCCAATCGAGACGGCGATCTGGAAGCGGGCGACACCTATCTGTTCAACGATCCCTATGATGGTGGCACCCACCTCAACGATTTTCGCCTGGTGCGGCCGTTGTTCTGGAACGGCAAATTGTTCGCCTGGCTGGCCTCGGTCGGCCACTGGCTCGACGTCGGCGGTAACGTACCGGGCAATTTCAACGCCAAGGCGACCGAAAGCTTCCAGGAGGGCTTCCGTGTTCCGCCGGTGAAGCTGGCCCGCGCCGGCGTGATCCAGCAGGACATCATCGACATTCTCGGCGCCAATTCGCGGGTGCCGCAGTCGAATTGGGGCGATCTCAACGGCCAGCTCAATGCACTCGATCTGGGCGAGCGGCGGGTGCAGGCCCTGCTTGGGGATTATGGAGAGGAGCTGATCGTTTCGGCGCTCGATGTGCTGACCGCGCGCGCTGAAAAACTGATGCGCGCCAATATCGCCGGCTTGCCGGACGGCACCTATTCGTACGACGATTTTCTCGACAATGACGGCATCTCCGATGTGCCGTTGAGCATCGCGCTCGATCTTTCGATTTCCGGCGATGCAATGCGGCTGGACTTCTCGCGCTCGTCGCCGCCTTGCGACGGCCCGCTCAATATTGCGCTCTCCACAACGGTCGCCTGCTGCTACGTCGCGCTCAAGCACATCTTCACCGACGTGCCGGCAAATGCCGGCTGCCTGGCGCCGATCGAATTCGTGATCCCGAGCACGACGCTGCTCGGCGTCTCCGCGCCGCGGCCGGTTGGCGGCTATACCGAGACAATCCTGCGCGTCATCGACACCGTGTTCGGTGCATTTGCAAAGGTCGCGCCACAGCGCGCCAATGGCAGTCCGTTCGCCACCATCAACGCGCTGTCGCTGTCCGGCTGGCGCGAGCATGGCCGGCGCTGGGTCATGTTCTGCTTCTTCGGCGGCGGGCTCGGCGGCAATCCGGAAGGCGATGGGTTGAACCACGGCAACAACCCGATCTCGACCGCTACTATTCCGCCGGCGGAAATCCTGGAATCGCTGTATCCGGTGATGTTCACGCAATGGGCGCTGCGTCCGGATTCCGGAGGGGCCGGCTGCAACCGCGGCGGCCTCGGCGCCATCTATGAAATCGAGGCGCTGGCTGACGGCGCAACCGACGTATCACTGCTTGGCGAGCGGGGTAAATTCCCGCCGTTCGGCGTCAACGGCGGCAAGAGCGCCGCGCTCAACCGTTTCACCTATCAGACCGACGGCGGCGAGCGCACCCCGCCGCTGGTCAGCAAGGTCACGGATATCAGGATTGCCGCAGGCCAGCACGTGCGGCTGGAGACGCCCGGTGGCGGCGGATTCGGCGACCCCTTGACGCGAGATCCGCTCCGCGTCGCCCGCGATGTCCATCTCGGTTACGTCACGCCGGCTGCCGCGCGCAGCGATTACGGGGTGGTCATCGGTGCGAACGGCACGCTCGATGCCGTGGCGACGGCGGCGCTGAGAAGTGGAGCCCGCTGATGAAGGTTTCGAGCGTTCTCGGCGTCGACGTCGGCGGGACTTTCACCGATCTCCTGCTGTTCGATGCCGAGACCAGGGCGTTCCGCACCGCCAAAGTACCCTCGCAGCGCGGCGACGAGTCCGCGGGTTTCATGCAGGGAGTTGCCGCTGTTGGCATGGGCGTGAACATCGGTTCGATCGTGCATGGCACCACCGTCGGCACCAATACGCTGCTGGAGCGGCGCGGGCCGAAGATCGGCGTGATCACGACGCGCGGGTTCCGCGACGTGCTGGAAATGCGCCGGCGCGACCGGCGGCGAACCTGGGGCTTGTGGGGTGATTTCACCCCGATCGTGGACCGCGATTTCCGCATGGAAGTCGATGAACGCACCTTGGCCGACGGCACAATTCGTCAGGTCGTGGATGAAATGGCGGTTCGTGTCGCCGCGCTCGCGCTTCGCAAGCGCGGCGCCGAGGCGCTGGCGATCATTTTCATCAACTGTTACGCCAATCCCGATAACGAGCGAAGGGCGTTGGCGGCTGCGAAAACCGTGTGGGACAATGAGTTTGTTTCCGCCTCGCATCAGGTGCTGCCGGAAATTCGCGAATTTGAACGGTCATCCACCACCGCGCTCAACAGCTATCTGCAGCCGGTGGTCAGCCGCTATCTCGGCAAGCTGGAGCATGCGCTCGAAAGCCGGCAATTCGCTGGTCAATTCCACATCGTGCAGTCGAACGGCGGGGTGATGTCGACTTCGACCGCGCGGCGTTTTCCGGTCCGCACCGCACTGTCCGGTCCGGCGGCCGGCGTGATCGCGGCGGCGACCATCGCGCGCCAGGCCGGTTACGAAAACGCGATCACCTGCGACCTCGGTGGCACCTCGTTCGATGTGTCCGTTATCGTCGGCGGCAAGGCGTCGCTGGCGGCGCAAACCACCATCGATTTTGGGCTCGTCATTCGCACGCCGATGATCGAAATCACCACCATCGGCGCAGGCGGCGGATCGATTGCCTCGGTCGATCGCGGTGGGCTGTTGCAGGTAGGGCCGGAAAGCGCCGGTTCGATGCCGGGGCCGGCCTGCTACGGACAGGGCAATGAGCGGCCGACCTTGACCGATGCGCATGTGGTGCTCGGCCGCATCAACGCGGACAAACCGATCGGCGGCAAGCTTGCGCGCCTCGATGTCGAGACCGCCAGGCGGGCGATCATGACACATGTCGGCGATCCGCTCGGCATCGACGTGTTGAAGGCGGCCGAAGCCATCGTGCGGGTCGCCGATGCCCGCATGGCCGGCGCGATCCGGCTGGTATCGATCGAGCGCGGTCATGATCCGGCGAAATTCGTCGGCGTGCCGTTCGGCGGCGGTGGCGCGCTGCATGTTGGCACCATCGTCAAGGAGATCGGCCTGGAAGTCGCGTTGGTGCCGCGGTTTCCCGGTGTCACCTCCGCGCTTGGCTGTGTCATCGCCGACCTGCGCCATGATCAGGTGCAGACGCTGAACCTTCCGCTTGACGGCCTCGATATCGCAGCCCTCGACCACCGCATGGTCGCGGCGGGCGAGGAGGTTCGCGCGGTGGTGAGCTCCGCGGATGCGATGATCGAGCGGATCGACCTGGGGTTCGAGTTCGACATGCATTATGTCGGACAGACCCACACCGTCGCCGTACCGCTGCCGGTTACGCTGCAGGACGGCACCACCGGCCTTACGTCTGAGGTCATCAGGTCGGCTTTCGAGACCGCTTATGCGGCGTCATTCAGCCGCCTGCTGACGGGACTGCCGATCCGCATCGTGTCGCTGCGAAGTGCCGCGATCGGCCGCCGCCCGGCACTGGACCTCTCGGCGTTCGCGCCGGGGCCGGAAGCCACGGTCGAATTGGCAAAAAAAGGTACCCGGCCGGTTTGGATAGAGGGCGCATGGCTCGATACCCAGATATGGTCGCGGCTCGATTTACCGGTCGGCGCAATCATCGAGGCGCCGGCGATTTTGGAGCAGCCGGACGCAACGATCTACATCGAACCGGGCCTGCGCGGCCGTGTCGACAAACTGGGCAACCTGATCGTTGAACGGACCCTCACATGACGGCTTCATCCGCACTTCTGCTGCTCGACCTCCAGAACGATTTCTTGCATTCGAACGGCGCCTATGGCCGCGCTGGCCAGACCAACCCGGACATCGCGGCGCTGCCTCTGAAACTCAAGCCCCTTGTCGAACGGTTGCGCAATCAGGGCGCCCTGGTCGGCGCGACCCTGTTTACGCTGGTGCCCGGCAAGGGCGGCGAGCCGATGATTTCGCCGCACCTGAAAAAACTGCGACCGTTCCTGGCCAGGGGTGATTTCGCGCCGGGCGGCTGGGGCCAGGCGCTGGTCGATGAATTGCAGCCTGTGGATTTCTCGGTCGAGAAGATCGCCTATTCGGCATTTTATATGACGCGGCTGGAATGGGTGCTGCGCATGCAGGGTGTCAGGAAACTGTACTTCGCCGGAATCGTCACCAATGGCGGTGTCGCATCCACCGTACGAGACGCGCAGGTCCGGGATTTCGACTGCACCGTGCTCGAGGATGGCTGTGCGGCCTTTTCGCGGGATGTGCATCATGCCGCCATTGCAGGGCTGCGACCGGTCGCCGGGATCGCGACCATCGGCGAGGTACTGCGGGAGCTGGCGGCGCCATGAGTCCGATCAGGGTGGCTGCGGACGTCACGTTCGATGCGCAGGTGCCCGTGCTGATTGTCGGCGCCGGAGCCGCCGGCCTGTGCGCGGCGCTGGCGGCAACCGAAGCGGGCGCCGAGCCCCTGGTGGTCGAACGCAACGCGCAGCCTTCGGGATCGACGTCTCTGTCGGCCGGGCTGATCCCCGCCGCCGGCACGCGCTTTCAGCGTGCCAAGGACATTGCCGACAGCCCGCAGCTGTTTGCCGCCGATATCCAGCGCAAGGCGAAAAACGAAAACGACGCGGCGGTCGTCACTGCAGTCGCACACGGCGCCGGACCACTGATCGAATGGCTGGCCGATCGCTACGGCCTGCCGTTCGATGTGATCGACAACTTCAACTACCCCGGCCATTCCGCCTTGCGCATGCACGGCTTGCCCACGCGCACCGGATCGGAGTTGATCAGCCGGCTAACCAGCGCCACCGAGGCCAGCGGCATTTCCATTGTCCCCGAGCGCCTGGCAGAAACGCTTCTGACCGAGCCTGACGGCCGGATTTGTGGCGTCGAAATCCTTCGCGGCGACGGCGTGCGCGAGCGTATCGGTTGCGAGGCGCTGGTGCTCGCCTGCAACGGTTATGGCGGCAACCCCGATCTTGTCCGTCGCTGCATCCCGGAGATGGCAAACGCGTTGTATTTCGGCCATCCTGGAAATCGCGGCGACGCCATCCTGTGGGGCGAGGCGCTCGGCGCCCAATCGGCTCATCTCGGCGCCTATCAAGGCCACGGGTCGGTGGCGACGCCGCATAATATCCTGATCACCTGGGCTGTGATCATGCAGGGCGGCTTTCAGGTCAACATCGAGGGCCGGCGCTTCTGCGACGAGTCGTTAGGCTATTCCGAACAGGCGGCCGAGGTTCTTCGCCAGCCGAGCGGCATCGCCTGGAGCGTCTTCGACGCGCGCATTGCGGAGGTGGCACGGCAGTTCGAGGATTTCCGCGATGCCGAGCGAACCGGCGCGATCGTGACGCGTCAAGGCATCGAAGCCCTTGCGGCTGCCATGCATGTCCCGCCGGATGCCTTTACGGCGGAGTGGGCCGAAACCGAAGCGCTCAAGGCGAGCGCCGGACACGATCGATATGGGCGTCGGTTTGCGCCCGGGCAGCATTTCGCGCCGCCATTCCACGCGGTCAAGGTGACCGGCGCGTTGTTTCATACCCAGGGCGGTCTCGTCATCGATGCTGCTTGCCGCGTCAAGCGCAAGGACGACACCGTTTTCCCCAATCTGTTTGCGGCTGGTGGCGCCGCTGTCGGCGTATCCGGCTCGACGGCGGCGGGTTATCTGTCGGGAAATGGCCTTCTGACCGCAACCGTCCTTGGCCGGTTGGCGGGGCAAGCGGCCGCTCGAGTGGCGCGCCGATAGCGGGCCGTCCCGCTTTGTTACAGCGCCGACTGGGATCGGCAATGTCGCCGACAGCCGCGCAGCAAGCCGTGCTTCAAAGGATGTTGCGACAAAAGCCGCAGATGCGTCAGTCCACCGTGTTCACGTGTTTTCCGATCCAGTCCAGAAGAATGTCGGCGATATCCAGGCTGTTGTCGTCCTGCATCAGCATGTGGGTGTTGCCCTTGATGCCGATGTCGGGCAGCACCAGCAACTCCGCCTTGCCGCCGGCCGCATTGGCGGCGGCGACGAAGGCGCGGCAGTTCTTGAGCCGTGGAGCCCAGCGCGGAAACTCGTCGACGTAGTCGCCGAACAGCACGAGGATCGGCAAGCCGGCGTAGGGCGTCATGTCGTCGGTGGGCGCCGGACACGCGCCCGGTTCGATGGAAACCACGCCGGCGATGCCTTTCCGGCTGAGCACGACGGTTTGAAACGGGTAGATCCCCGATTGCGAGTGGCTCATCAGCACGGTGCCGCCGATTTTCTGCGCCAGTTCTGACAGGGCAGGGACTGTGGGATTTGGCGTGGGGAGGCTGTTCAGGCTGTCCGGAACCATCTGTTTCCAGAACTCCGCCTGGGCGGCCACGGGAAAGCGCATGCCGGGCATGGTTTGCGGATACTCCTTGCCGAACCGAAAGATGGACCAGGCGGCCTCGTGCCCGGCCGAGAATACAGTCGGCAATCGATCCACCGCAGCCTTGCCGCTGCGAACGGCGTTGATGGCGGACGGATCGGCGGCGGAGCGGCCGCGCCAGACCTGGTCGATGACATAGGTCGGATGACCGTGGCGCACGAAATATTCGTCCCATCCCATGCGACCGTCAGGAGTCGTCTCCCACGTCTTGCCGGTCAGGCAGCAACCATGGATCAAGGTAATGCGCGCGCCGAGTTCGCCGACCGGCACCTGATAGCGCACATACATCTGGTCGACGGTGATGGTGCCTGATGCGGCGTAGGCCGGAAGCGTCGAAAGCGTATCGGATTTCACATCACGTCCGCCGACAAAGAAGCTGCCTTGCCGGGCGATGGTCAGGGGACCGGGGTCCGGTCGAGCGGTTTGTGCGATTGCACAGACGGAGATCGAGCAAAGACCGGCGGCGAGCAGCGCAGTGCGCATCATGCGTTCCTTCCCGAGGTTGAGGCGTTGACGGCTTTTTTGTGGACCGGAGGAACCGTCCTCCATTGCTTATTATGTCGCAGTCAGCAGGGCGACGCTATCAGCCCCTATGCAGCCAGCTTGGAACAGGTCCCTCAATCAATCGCAAGCGTCGGATGTTGCGTGTCCCCGATTTGAACCCTGCGAAATCTGAGTCGAACTGAATCCAAAACGAGCCTGGCGCTTCACGATACGAACCACACAGGTGGGAGACGGAAGAGATGTGCCGTGGCCAGGCGATTGCGACCCGCGGTACGAGAGCGGCGCCGAAAACGCGCCCTCTTTCGAGTCTCCGGGATATCGGTCGCTTTCTCCCGACCGAAGAGTTCGTGGACTTTCGAACTGAGTTCGCGCAGGCGCTCACGAAATGCCTCATGCTGGCGCGCGCCGCTACCGTGGAGCTGCCAGACGGCGAGCGCAATCCGATCGGGTTCTGAAGCAGGATCCGCCCTCCGGGCTTAGTCAGATCTTGTGTAGCTCCAGCGAAGCCGGATGGAACAGATCTTCCGGAGCAAGCAACCGAGCCGACAACCCCTCGGCGTGGTGACGCTGGAGGAATCGCGTCAATACGTTGCGGTTCGGCTCCAATCCGTACGACCAAAAATCCTCGCCCATCATGAGACGCGCAGCGCGCAATTGATCCTCCACAAAGGGCAGCGTCACCTTCGCGGCGGAAGTGTCGCCCAGCTTCGAAAGCGCGATTGCCTTGGAACGTTCGAACGCCTTGAAGACCGCGACCGGCAGCCAGGGATGCTCTTCTGTCAGAGAACGGCGGATCCCCAGCGTGTGCATGATCGGAAAAAGCCCGGTCCGCCGATACCAGTCGGCGGCCGTCTGGTATGGATCGGCAAACAGATAGCCAACGTCGGGGTGGCCGCGCTCGAAACAGGACGGGGCTCGCGGCCCGATCACCGCGTCCAGCCGCCCGCTTGAGAGCAGCGCTGAGATCGTATCGTCCGGGCCCACGTCCTCTACGACAACATCGGCAGGCAGGTTGAGTTTGATTTTCTCAATGCGTCCGCGTTGCTCATAGCCGCCCCGGACCCAAATGATGTCGGCCGGGCGGATGCCATAATCATCCTCGAGGATCATGCGGACCCAGATATTCGCCGTGAGCTGATATTCAGGCACCCCGACGCGGCGGCCCCTGAGGTCGGCAGGGGACTTGATGCGGTCGGTGCGAATGTAAATCGAGGTGTGACGGAAAGCGCGGGATGGGAAGATCGGCACGGCGACGTAGGGGCTCGTTCCCGCGGCGGTCTTGATGCTGTAGCTACTGAGCGACAATTCGCAAATGTCGAATTCCTGGTGCCGGAACGCGCGAAAGAAGATCTCCTCCGGCTCCAGCGACATGATTTGCGGATCGACGCCATCGATCTGCACCAAGCCGTCCACCAAGGGACGCATCCGGTCATAGTCGCCGATCGCGACCGAAAGCTGTAGTTTGCTCATGGGAGTCCCATCGATCTCAAGCGCGAGAGGAAGCAGTTGGCGCAGACACAAGGGCAGTTTGGGTGTCGGCCCGAGGAAGTAGACCCATCAGCGCGCTCGCAGCGGCGCCGATCAATACCGAACCGCCCGTGGCCAGGAAGATCGTCGCCACGCCCCATTGGACGCTGACCATCTGGCCGACGGCCAGCGGTCCCGCGACCGACCCAAGTCGGCCGATCCCCGTGGCCCAGCCGACACCCGTCGAGCGGATCGCGACCGGATAGGAGATGGCGGCCAGCGCAATCAGACCTGAACTCGCACAGCCAAGCAGCAGACCGAACAGGCCCTCCGCCACCATGACGGCATCGAGCGCTGGAGCCGACCAGCCCACCGTCGCATAGGCCATGGCGCCCAGGCCGAGGGTCGGTGGAAGCACGCGTAAAACTCCGAACCGGCTCAGCAGCATGCCGGCCGCGGCTGAACCAAACAACGAGCCGAAATTAAAGAGAGCCAGCGCCAGCGCTGTTTGCTCGGGGGCGATGCCGACCCGGCGAAGCAGGATCGGACTCCACGACGAATTCGTGACCAGGATCATGAAGGCGAAGAAAAAGCTGGCCCACAGCAGGAGTGTGCCCGCGGCACGGCCGGACCTGAACAGCTCAAGCACCGTTGTCCTCGGAGCGATTTCGCTGGCGAGTTCGTATCGGGTTTCGCCTGCAGTCGATACGTCAGGAAAGATTCGACGCAGCGTGCGACCGATTCGATCTTTCGACTTGCCGGTTGCGACCAGGAAGCTCACCGATTCAGGAAGCGCCACCGCGAGTATCAAAGACAACAGGATCGGCAGGACGCCGCCCACAAGGAAAATGGATTGCCACCCATAGGCCGGGATGATCCACGATCCGAGGAGCCCGCCGACCACGCCGCCGAGCGGAAAGCCCGCCCAGAGCAGGCTGACCACGGCCGCCCGTCGCGCTTTTGGAACGTATTCCGATCCGAGGCTGATGAAACTCGGCATTGCGCCGCCCAGTCCGAACCCGGTCAGAAAGCGGCACGTGAGGAGTTCGGGAAGATTGCCGGCATAGGCCGTCGCGAGCGTAAAAACTCCGAAGCAGAAGGTGGCGCCGACGAGCACGCGCTTGCGGCCGATCCGATCGGCGACCGGGCCGAGCAAAAAGGCGCCCACGGCAAGGCCGGCCAGCGCGGCGCTGAATACCACTCCGAAGGCTTGGGGCGCAATGTGAAGCTGCGCGCTCATGGCAGGTGCCGCCAAGCCGATCGACTGCAGATCCATGCCGTCCAGCATTGCCACCAACGCGCAAAGTCCGATCACGGTCCACTGCGCAAGACAGATCGGGCGGCTCTCGATCAGCGCTCCAACATCCAGAACCTGCGCTGCCATGTCCTGCTCCTTCGCCGGCCGGTGACCGGCATGGTGTTTAGTTCAGGCTCACTTGTTCTCGAGATTGGCGGTGAGCTTTTCGAGAAGGCTCGCTGCCAAGGCCGCATCGTGCGGATCGACGCCGAGGAGCGCTCGTTGGTTGATGGCGGCTCCGATCGGAAGCAACTGCGCCTTGAGGCCACGTCCATGCGGTGTCAAGAAGAGATGGAGCATCCGACGGTCATCCCCGCGCCGGGTCCGCCGCATCAGACCCTTGCGCTCCAGATTGTTCAGAACCGACGTCAGCGACGATTTCTGGACCGGCATCCGATCAGCCCTCTACGCCGATTGAGACATAAAGGCCTCCATCCTGGTTGCGAATTGGACGGGCGTCTCCTGCATCGGATAGTGGCCGGAATTGCCGATCTTCTCGATTTCCGCGTGCGGATAGAGCCCAGGATAGACGCTGCGCACCAGATTCTCGCTGACACCGTTGTCGTATTCACCGTACAGCACCAGCATCGGCACCTTGACCTTGTGAGCATCGGCCGCGAAATCATCCTTGATGAAGGAGCGCATATAGCTGCTGAAGGCCTCCGGGTTCGCAGTATCGCGCGCCCGCCGCAGCATCAATGCCAGCCATGTTTTGGAAAGACGGTTGCCGACGGAATCATTCATCAGCGCCAATGCGGTTGCGTCCTGCTCGCAGGCTGCCGCAAAGAATTCGAATGTGGCATCGTCGAATGGCAAAGCCGAAGCCGGCACCGGGGTGACCGCCACGACCGATTGCACGCGCGCGCCGGCGTCCATCGCCACCTTCTGCGCCGCTTTGCCTCCCATGGAATGGCCGACAACGTGAAAGTCGCGCCATCCCAGTTGGTCGGCAAGCGCAAGCGTGTCCGCCGCCACTTCGCCGATGGTATAGCCGCCGGAGACATCGCGGGAATTGCCGTAACCGCGGATATCGAGAAAGGCATATGTGTACTTTGCGGCATCGAGGCAGTCGAATATCGGCGTGAACACCCGATGATCCCAGAACCATCCGTGGATGACCACGACCTTTGTCGGACCACTGCCCAGCGTTCTGTGCCAAACCATCGTTCCCCCCTGACGCCGCCGCCGGCACCCGACAACATTGCAAAGTCTACGGACAATTCCAAGTCCGACCGATCCGCTTTTGGAATTGCGCCAAATGGCACGCGCGCGTCCGGCGGGCCGATCTACTTCCCTTCGGTTGCCGCGAAAACCTCCCTGCAGGCCGCCACGCCGTTGATGGCCGCGGCAACGCCGACATAGGGCACGAGCTGCATCATGATCTCGACGAGTTCCTCGCGCGTGACACCACAACGCAGGGCGCCGCCGATATGTGTCCGTAGCTGCGGCGCTGCCGTACCAAGCGTCGCCAGGGCGGCGACGGTGACGATCTGTCGCGTGCGCGCGTCGAGTGTTGTGCTCTGATAGATCTCCCCGTAGACGATCTCAAGCACATAGGTCGCGAGCTGCGGAGCTATGTCACCCAACGATCGATCGACCTGATCCGGTGTCTGGCCAAGTATTTCGCCGAGTTTGTGTGCGCCGCGCGCCCGGCGTTGAGTATCCGACTGCATTGTAGTTTCCTTCCGTTGGCGGTCGCATGAACTTGCCTTTGGTCCGTCAAAACGCAAGAATGTCCCTTAGCGTCAACAAAGCCAATGCGGAATGAACCGCAGCTACCGCGTGTTTTGGGAGGAGCAAGGTGTTCGGCCGTTCGCTGAAGATGGCTACGCTTTACGCTGGCGTTGCGATGGCTTCTGTCGCAAATGCGGCCGCCGTGACGGCGCAAACCTATCCTTCACAACCAATCAAGGTCCTGATCGGATTCGGGCCCGGCTCGGCCGCGGATAACCTGGCCCGGCTTGTCGGCAAGGAGATGGAGGTCCGTCTCGGCCAGCCGATCGTGATCGAAAACCGCGCCGGTAACAGCAGCATGATCGCGGCCGAGACAGTGGCGCGCGCCGCCCCCGATGGCTACACGCTCTTCATGGCGACAATTGCCAACACGCTCAATCCCGTCGAGACAAAATCGAACTTCGACCTCGGGAAGGATCTTGCGCCGATTGCCCTTCTCGGCGTCGTCCCCAACGTCCTGGTGGCACACCCCTCGGTTCCGGCCAGCAATTTGCAGGAGTTAATAGCGCTGGCGAAGAGCAGCCCCGAGAGTTTGACGTTCGGCTCCTCCGGACGTGCAACGGCGAGCCAGATGGCGGCCGATTTGTTCAATGAAAGTGCGGGCACCAAGATACTGACCGTGCCCTATCAGGGCGGCAGCAGTCAGGCTGTTTCGGATCTTCTTTCGGGTCGCATTACACTGATGTTCAACGTGGCAGCGACTTTGGCGCCGTATGTTGAGACCGGGAAACTGAAGGCTTTGGCCGTGGCTCAGTCCCGGCGCGCCGCAATCATGCCGGATATTCCGACCCTTGCTGAAGCGGGAATGACCGGCTACGACGCCGGAATCTGGATCGGTCTGCTCGCGCCGGCTGGAACGCCCCCGGAGATCATCGGGAAGCTTTCGCAGGCCGCAAATGATGCCTTGAACAAGGAGGAGGTTCGCACGACGCTGAAGCGGCAAGGGACCGACCCCATGGGCGGTACGCCGAAGGAATTCGCCGACTTCATTCGCGCCGACATCGAAAAGTGGGGAGCGCTTCTGGCATCGACCGGCTCCGGGAAGTGAGAGCACTTTTGAGTACTCGTGCGAGAAATCGCCGAGCGGCAAGACCGGCGTGACGTACCGCGCCGTGCAGTATCCAAGCGACCTTTCGGGACTGGATCGATCGGCTCAACCCGCGCTTCTCGGCCGAGGGTCTCGGGCGCGGGCCACCATGAAGAGAACTTCTGGACCACCACACTATCCACTTTTCCAATCTGCTCAATTCGGTAATAAGTTTACCGAGCAGGCCGAGGTCAAGAGCGGATGACGAGGAGTGATACTGACTTATCATGGCACTGGGAGATACTCAGGAAAACTGGCGCGTCGGCGTGCTTTTTTCGCAGTCCGGCGTGACATCGGCGATCGAGCGGACGCAGCTCAACGCGACCTTGCTGGCGATCGAAGAGGTCAACGCGGGCGGGGGCGTGCTCGGCCGCCGGGTCGAACCGGTGATGTACGATCCGGCGTCTGATCCCAAGAAGTTTCGCGCCTTCGCCGAGCGCTTGTTCCAGGTGGATCGCGTGAAGCTGCTGTTCGGATGCTACATGTCGAGCACCCGCAAAGCGGTCTTGCCGGTGGTCGAGGCGCATCGCGGTCTTCTGTTTTATCCGACGCTTTACGAGGGATTTGAGTACTCGCGCCACTGCGTCTACACCGGCGCCGCGCCGAACCAGAATTCCCTGCAGCTCGCGCGGTTCCTGCTCTCGGCCTATGGCAATCGCTTTTTGTTTGTCGGGTCGAACTACGTCTATCCTTACGAGTCGAACCGCGTGATGTCGGACTTCGTGTCCCAGGGCAAGGGAAAAGTCCTCGACGAAATCTACGTTCCGCTGCTTCCCGAACAGAAGGATTTCGACCGGGTCATCGCCCGGATCAAGAAGACCTCGCCAGACGTCATCTTCTCGACCGTGGTGGGCAGCGGAACATCCACTCTGTATCGATCCTTTCGGGCGGCCGGATTCGATCCCACCCGCATGCCGATCGCCAGTTTGACGACCAGCGAGGCCGAGGTTGCCGAAATGGGCCCTGAGGCGGCGGAGGGGCACGTCACCGCGGCGCCATTCTTCGAGACCATGTCCTCTTCGGCGGCGCGCCGTTTCGTCATGAACTTCAAGGACAAATATGGCGCCGACGCACCGGTCACCGCCTGCGCCGAAGCGTCCTACTTTCAGCTTCATCTTGCGATGCGGGCGATCGGGAAATGCGGTTCCGACGATCCCGAGCAGGTCCTGACCAACCTGCGCGACTTCGAATTCGACGCGCCGCAGGGTCGGGTCAGGATCGATCCGGAAAACAATCACACCTACCTGTGGCCGCGCATTGCGCGCCTCGATCGGCAAGGCAGGTTTCAAATCGTCTGGAATCCCGGCGTGCGGGTCAAGCCCGATCCTTACTGTGTCGTACAGAGCCTGGACGATTGGTCGGCGGACGACCTGCCGCTTATTCGCCCATGAGAATCGCGGGACGGAGAACTGGAAGTGGCTATCCAAATTCTTCGTGACCTGCGTGGCTTACGGGTTCATGTCGTGCATCCGCCGGACGCGGAGCGCACCAAGCTCGTCGAGCATCTTCGCCGGATCGGATGCATGGTGGAAATCCAGTGGCCGGTTCCGGATAGCTGGGCGGAGGGGGCAGATATCGTGCTGCTGGCGATCGAGCACGACGTCCGCGCCGAAATCCAGCGATTGTTGAAATCCGACAGCAGCCATCGGCCGACCTTGATCGCGGTGGTCAGCTACGAGGATCCATCGACCTTGCAGCTGGTTCTCGAAGCTGGCGCAGTGGCGGTGATCGAGCGGCCGATCCGCCCGTTCGGACTGCTGACCAATCTGACGATCGCGCGCAGCCTTTGGCTGGAGCGCCGCGGTGCGGAGAAACGCGTCCGCAAACTCGAACGCAAGCTCGCGGGCATTCAGCGGATTCAAAAAGCCAAGGCGATCCTGATGGATGGCCAGGGCCTGAACGAGGCGGACGCGTACGAAAGCATTCGCCGTCAGGCGATGTCGAAACGTCTATCGATGGACGACATGGCGTCCGCGATCATCCACGCAAATGAACTATTGCAATACCGCGCAAAGAATGATTAGCTTTTGAACGTCGCTTGAAGAGAAAATCTTTCGCGACGTTGCCGGACCATCGATGTTGCTGGTCTGGCGCTGGCTAGGTAGCCCGGGAGATCCGCGAGGATCTGTCGGGCTTTTTTGCTTTGTGGGTCGAGAACTGCCGCCGACGCTGCCCGCGTTTTCGGAGGCTCGACCTGATCTGGAAACTTTTGGCGCAAAACAACGTGCTTCGGCGCGAACGGATGGGTGTGCCTGGACACAATCGGGGGAGTGCAGTGATGGCGGTCGATAGACGCAGGTTTCTGAAAAATGGGCTGCTCGCCGGTAGCGCGGTGATCACCTCGCCCTGGGTTTTCGGTACGGGGGCGCGCGCGGCGGGCGAAGTGAAGGTCGGCGTTCTGTTTTCGCTGACCGGCGGTCTCTCGATCATCGAGAAGTCGCTGCACGACGCGACCATGATGGCGATCAGCGAGATCAATGCGGCGGGCGGCGTCAAAGGCATGACGATCACGGCGATCGCCGAGGACGGCGCGTCCGATCCGAAGACCTACAACGAGAAGGCCTCCAAACTGGTGATCCAGGACCGCGTTCCGACGGTGTTCGGATCTTATACCTCGGCAAGTCGCAAGGCGGTGCTGCCGGTGTTCGAAAAACGCAACAATCTCTACTTCTATCCGACCTATTACGAAGGCTTCGAGTGCTCGAAGAACGTCGTCTATACCGGCGCGGTTCCGAACCAGCAGCTTTCGAACTTCATTCCCTGGATCATCAAGACGCTGGGCAAGAAGAAGTTCTTCATCGTCGGCTCGAACTACATCTACCCGCGCGAGATGGCGAAGGTTTCGAAGATTCTGATCGAGAAGAATGGCGGCGAATGGATCGCGGACGAATACCTCGAACTCGGTCACTCCGAGTGGGGCTCCATGGTCAACAAGATCAAGGGCTCCGGTTGCGACGTGGTGCTGTCGAACGTGGTCGGCGACTCCGTGGTCGCGTTCTATCGCGAATACAAGAACCAGGGCCTGACCCACGACAAGCTGCCGATCTGCGCAACGGTCACCTCGGAAATCGAAATTGCGGCGATGGGCGCGGAATATGCGGTCGGCAGCTACACGTCGTTCCCGTATTTCCAGGCGATCGACACCGACCTCAACAAGGCCTTCGTCGAGCGCTATCGCGCCTTCGTCAAGGATCCGAAGGCCGTGACCCATCACGCGCTGGAATCGTCCTACTTCCAGGTTTTCCTGTGGAAGCAGGCGGTGGAGAAGGCGGCCGAAGTGACTCCGGTTGCGATCCGCGAGGCGGTCAAGGGCCAGGAATTCGACGCGCCCAACGGCCACGTGAAGATCGACCCGGACAATCTCCACACCTACCTCACGCCCCGCATCGCGCAGTGGCAGACTGACGGGCAGGGCAAGATCATCGACGCCTACAAGGAGCCGACGATCCCGCTCCCCTATGTCGCCTATGGCGAGACCCCGACCAACCTGTTCTGCACGGGCAAGGGGCTCGACACCTCAAAGCTCAACAAGACCTGATCGGCGAAAGCATCGTCCACCGCGCGCCCCGGCGCGGTGGACGACGGGGCGGTGTCATGCTCGAAGTT
>Ga0307508_10000050_pt1 | contig 135222 bp, 129 predicted proteins | sample 9_EM_MG_FD_203089 | JGI IMG/M metagenome (GOLD analysis project Ga0307508, IMG submission 203089) | Populus trichocarpa ectomycorrhiza microbial communities from riparian zone in the Pacific Northwest, United States - 9_EM | ecosystem: Host-associated > Plants > Roots > Unclassified | place... | reverse complement strand
TCAGCCGGACTTCGGCATGCTCTTCGACGACATGGGCTACGGCGACAGCGAGCCGGTGCCGCTCGCCAAGCTGCACCAGCCGAAGATCGAAGCGGAGATCGCGTTCGTCTTCGGCCGCGACCTGCCGATGGACAACCCGTCGCAGGTCGACGTGATGAACGCCATCGACTATGCACTGCCGGCCCTGGAAATCGTGGGCAGCCGCATTGCGGCCTGGAACATCAAGTTCGTGGACACCGTGGCGGACAACGCGTCGTCGGCCGCCTATGTGCTCGGCAGCACGCCACGCAAGTTGTCGGAATTCGATGTGCGGCTGTGCGGCATGGTGATGAACCGCCGTGGCGAGCCGGTGTCGGCCGGTGCCGGCGCGGCCTGCCTGGGCAACCCGCTCAATGCCGTGGTGTGGCTTGCCCGGACCATGGCACGGCTCGGGCAGCCGCTGCGCACCGGCGACCTGGTGTTGTCTGGAGCGCTCGGGCCGATGGCTCCGGTGGCGCCCGGTGACGTCTTCGAAACGCGCATCAACGGGCTGGGCGCCGTGAGGGCTGTCTTCGAAGCCGCCACGAGCAAGGAACAGCCATGAGCCAGATACTCGAATACGCAAAGGTTCTCGACGAGGCTGCCCACTCCGCCAGCGCCGTTGCACAGATCGACCCCAACGGCGAACTCTCGCTGGCCGACGCCTATGCCATCCAGTCTGCGTCGATCCAGCGCCGTATAAGACGTGGCGAGCGGCGCGTGGGCGTCAAGATGGGATTCACCAGCCGCGCCAAGATGCTCCAGATGGGCATTGACGACGTCATCTGGGGCAGGCTCTCCAGTGCGATGCAGGTGGAAGAGGGAGCGTCCGTCCAGTTCTCGCGTTATGTGCATCCGCGGGTCGAGCCCGAACTGGCCTTCGTGCTCAAGAGGCCACTGGCCGGTGACGCCACCGCAGTGGAAGCGCTCGCCGCCGTCGAAGCCGTCGCGCCGGCGCTCGAAATCATCGACTCGCGCTACCAGGACTTCAAGTTCAGCCTGCCCGACGTGATTGCCGACAACGCCTCTTCGAGCGGGTTCGTCATCGGCCCCTGGAGCGATCCGCACCAGGACTTCAGCAATCTCGGCCTGACCCTGAGCATCCACGGGCGCACGCTGCAGGTCGGCTCGACTGCCGCCATCCTCGGCCACCCCTTGCGTTCGCTGGTCGCCGCAGCGCGCCTGTCGGCCGCTGCGGGCGAGCCGCTGCAGGCCGGCTGGGTCGTGATGGCGGGCGGTGCGACACCCGCAGAGTGGATCAAGCCGGGGCAATACGTGTCGGTCGAGATGGAGCGCCTTGGCGTCGCCGGCTTCCATGTTCAGGAATGAAGCGAATGGAGAGTGACGTGAACAGAAAAGTGAAGGCGGCCATCATCGGCCCCGGCAACATCGGCACCGACCTGATGATCAAGGTCATGCGCAACGGCAAGCACCTGGAGATGGGCGCGATGGTCGGTGTCGACCCCCAGTCGGACGGCCTTGCGCGTGCCAATCGCCTGGGCATCGCGACCACGGCCGATGGCATCGATGGGCTGCTGAAGCTCGGCGTGTTCGACGAGATCGACGTCGTGTTCGACGCCACGTCGGCAGGGGCCCACAAGCGCCACAACGAGTTGCTGCAGCAGCACGGCGTGCAGGTCATCGACCTGACGCCGGCCGCCATCGGCCCCTATGTGATCCCGGCCATCAACCTGGAAGCCGAGAACGCCAGCAACATGAACATGGTGACCTGCGGCGGGCAGGCGACCATTCCCATGGTGGCGGCCGTCTCCCGAGTCGCGAAGGTGCACTACGCGGAGATCGTCGCCTCGATCGCCAGCAAAAGTGCCGGCCCGGGAACGCGCGCCAACATCGACGAATTCACCGAGACCACGTGTGCCGCCATCGAGAAGCTGGGCGGCGCCGAACGCGGCAAGGCGATCATCGTGCTGAATCCGGCCGAGCCGCCGCTGATCATGCGCGACACGGTTTTCGTGCTGTCGGAGATGGCCGACGAGAAGGCGATCGAAGACAGCATCTCGGAGATGGTGGCCCGCGTGAAAGCGTACGTTCCGGGCTATCGGCTCAAGCAGCGCGTCCAGTTCGACGCCATTGCGCCATCGCAGCCCATGAACGTGCCCAAGCTCGGGCTGCGGCATGGGCTGAAGACCTCCGTGTTCCTGGAGGTCGAGGGTGCTGCCCACTACCTGCCGTCCTATGCCGGCAATCTCGACATCATGACCTCCGCCGCATTGGCCTGCGGCGACATGATGGCCCGGCGACGCATGGCCAGCGGCATCGCCCGCGGCCTCAAGGTGGTTGCATGAGCGCCGCCCGGCCGCCCGAAGGCGCTCGGCCCCGGAGCGCGCAGCGCGAAGGTACTTCAATGACCGGCAGCAAGAAGCTCTACATCAGCGACGTGACGCTGCGCGACGGAAGCCACGCCATCCGGCATCAATACAGCATCGGCAACGTCAAGTCCATTGCGGCGGCACTCGATGCAGCGGGCGTCGACAGCCTGGAAGTCGCCCATGGCGACGGCCTGGAGGGCTCGAGCTTCAATTACGGCTTCGGCGCGCACACCGATGTGGAGTGGATCGCAGCGGCGGCAGAGGTGGTGAAGACCGCGCGGATCGCGACCCTCCTGCTCCCCGGCATCGGCACCACGCACGATCTTCGCAACGCCTACGACGCAGGCGCGCGCATCGTTCGGGTCGCAACCCATTGCACCGAAGCCGACGTATCGCGCCAGCATCTGGTGTACGCGCGCGAACTCGGCATGGATGCGGTGGGCTTCCTGATGATGAGCCACATGACCATGCCGCAGAAGCTGGCCGAGCAGGCGCTTCTGATGGAGAGCTATGGCGCCAGCTGCATCTATGTCGTCGACTCCGGCGGCGCGCTCGGCATGAACGGCGTGCGAGCCCGCTTCCGGGCTTTCAAGGATGTGCTGAAGCCGGAAACGCAAACCGGCATTCACGCACACCACAACCTGAGCCTCGGCGTGGCGAACTCGATCGTCGCCGTCGAAGAGGGTTGCGACCGCATCGATGCGAGCCTGGCCGGCATGGGCGCCGGGGCGGGCAACGCGCCGCTGGAAGTGTTCATCGCTGCCGCAGAGCGCCAGGGGTGGAACCACGGCACCGACCTCTACCGGCTGATGGATGCGGCAGACGACTTGGTGCGCCCGCTGCAGGACCGGCCGGTGCGTGTGGATCGCGAGACGCTGGCGCTGGGCTATGCGGGGGTGTATTCGAGCTTCCTGCGCCACGCAGAGGCCGCCGCAAGAAAGTACGACCTCAAGACGGTCGACATCCTCGTCGAGATGGGCGCTCGCAAGATGGTGGGCGGGCAGGAAGACATGATCGTCGACGTGGCGCTCGATCTTTTGCGCAAGAGCGGCACATGACCTTTCGAAAAGAACTCGAGGAGACAAACACCATGAAAAATCTGTTGGCATCGTGCCTGCTGGCGCTGTGCGCTCAAGCAGCCTGGTCGCAAGCGCCCGCGGCGCCTCCGCCTGCGGGCGGAACCCCTGACGGGATCGCATTCGACATTCCCTATGGCGCACCCGTCGGCCTGGAGACGGCCAAACGGCTGGTCGCTGCCGTCGAGGCCGAGGCGGCCCGGCGGCACTGGAAGCTCCAGATTGCGCTGGTCGACACGCATGGGGAACTCGTGCACTTCTCGCGCATGGACGGCGCCCAGTTGGGCTCCGTCACCGTCGCCCAGGGAAAGGCGCGAACAGCGGCCCGCTACCGGCGGGACACGCGGCTGTTCTACAACGCGTTTGAAAGCCGGCACCCCTTCCTTGCGACGCTCGACCCGACGCTGGTCGCATCGCCCGGCGGCTTGCCGCTGATCGACGGCGGCAAGCTGATCGGCGCGATCGGCTGCAGCGGCGGCACCGGCGATCAAGACGCTGCAGCATGCAAGATGGCTGCAGATCTCCTGAAATAGGCGCTACGCCACCGGGCCTGCAGCCAGGTTCGCGGCGGCCACCAGTTCGCGAAATCGCGCCAGGTCGGCCGAGGGCTCGCCGGAGCGCGTGCTCATGATCAGCGGCGTGGTCACGCCCAGCTCCCGAAACGGAAGGTAGACCACGTCGTCGCGCTGCAGCCGCTGCACAGACGAGCCGACAACCGTCACGCCCATGCCGGCGGCCACCAGGCCGATGGCCGTCTGCAAGCCGTTGGTCTCGTAGGTCTTCTCGACCGAGTAGCCGCGGACCCGGAACTGGCTCAGGATCTGGTCCGCGAAGCTCGGCCGCGGTTGTGACGGGTAGATCACGAGCACCTCTTGGAGCAGGTCGGCCATCGAGACGTCCGGGTGCTTCGACAGCGGGCTCGTTTTGGGCAGCACGACGACCAGCGGCTCTTCCGCCAGCACCGTGTTGTCGATGCCTTCGGCATCAATGCGCAGGCGGCCGAACCCGATGTCGATCCTCCCGGCGCGCAGGGCCTCGACCTGTTGAACCGAAGTCAACTCCGACAGGATGAGGTCCAACTCCGGATGGTCGGAAGTGAACTGCTGGACGGTTCTCGGCAAGAAGCCATAGAGAACCGAAGGCACGAAGCCCACGCCAAGCCATCGCCGTTGGCCCGCGCCAACCCGGCGCGTGGCTTTCACAACCTCGTTGACGCGGGCGAGCATCTGGACGGATTGCTCGTAGAAAAAGCTTCCCGCCCTGGTGAGGACAAAAGGCCGGACCGATCGATCGATCAGCGCAACACCCAGCTCTTCTTCCAGTTGCTGGATCTGCCTCGACAGAGGCGGCTGCGCCATGTGCAGCCGTTCGGCCGCCCGGCTGAAGTTGAGCGTGCTGCCGATGGCCTCGAAATAGCGGAACTGCCGGATTTCGATCACGAGGACTCCACTATCGTTCTTGCGCTGCAGAGTTCATGTTTTGAACGGGGCATGGTTTGCACCCATTCTTGGCGCCAGCGGTGCCAGCGGAAACACCTGACATTTCCTAGTATCGCGCCGAGCGGAGTCTGGCTATTCGCCCGCGCGCCCGGCGCGCAGCCACTGCGCGGCTTCGAAAAGCAGCTGCCGACGTGCAGGCAGAATCGGGCGGCATCTGCCGGCCTCTTGTCCGCCGCACTTCAGCCTCCATGCGCTACCGCCGAATCGACCTGAACCTGCTGGCCGCACTGAATCTGCTGCTGAACGAGCGCAATGTCTCGCGCACCGCAGCCGCCTTGAACGTGAGCCAGTCGACGATGAGCGGCATCCTCTCGCGGCTGCGCGAGGTCTTCGATGACGAGCTGCTGGTTCCCGTGGGCCGCCAGCTGCAACTGACGCCGCTCGGCGCATCGCTGCTGGCGCCGACGCAAGACGCCATGCTGCGCATCGACTCGCTGCTGGCCACGAAGCCGCAGTTCGACGCTGCGACGGCGGCCCGGCATTTCGTGATCGCGGCCTCCGACTACGCGCTCAGCGACTTTCTGGCAGACGCCCTGCAGGTGATTTCGCACGAGGCGCCGGGGCTGAGCTTCGACGTCGTGCAGATCGGCACCCCGGGAACGGCAGGGCTCGAGAGCGGCGAGGTCGACTTCGCCGTCATGCCGGCGAACATGGTCAATACCGAGCATCCGTACCGGGTGCTGTTCGAAGACGGCTACACCGTCATCGCCTGGGACAGCAATCGGCAACTCGGCGAGACCTTGGACCTGGCCACCTACAAGCGGCTGGGGCACGTGCTGCTGCGGCCCGGCAAGGTGGGCCAGCCATGGTTCGAACAGTGGTACCTGAACGAGCACGGCGACAGCCGCCGCATCGAAGTGCGGGTGCACAGCTTCAACCTGATGCCGCAGATGGTGGTGGGCACCGACCGCATCGCCACCGTGCAATCGCGCCTGGCGCGGCGCTGTGCACAGACCTTGCCGCTGCGCTTGTACCCGCTGCCCATGGCCGCGCCCAAGCTGACCGAAGTTCTGCAATGGAACCGGCTGCACGACCAGGACCCCGGCAACCGCTGGCTGCGCGAGCGCATGCTGGAACTGGCGCAGCATCTGACGCATCACCTGGCGCAAACCTAGCGTAAACCTTGATATTGCGCGACTCGATGCGTCGTATCCAAAGACTCCATTTTTCTTGATGCCCGGCGCTGGCTAGAGTTCAGCCACATCAAGAAACAAGGAGACCGTGGCATGAAATTGGCCACCCTGAAAAATGGCGCTCGCGACGGCGCACTGGTGGTCGTGGCACGCGACCTGTCCATGGCGGCGCGTGCCACCAACATCGTGCCGACCCTGCAGCAGGCACTCGAACAGTGGGGCGACGTGCAGCCCGCGCTGCAGGCACTCTATGCGCGGCTGAACGACGGCACGGCGATCGGCGCTTTCGCGTTCGACCCGGCGCAGTGCGAGGCGCCGCTTCCACGCGCCTACCAGTGGTGCGATGGCTCGGCCTTCCTGAACCACGGCATGCTGATGCAGACGGCCTTCAAGGCGCCGCAGATCCCCGACACCGACACCATCCCGCTGATGTACCAGGGCGGCTCCGACGACTTCATCGGCCCGCGCGACGACGTGCCGCTGCCCGACGAGGCCCTGGGCATCGACTTCGAGGGCGAGTTCGGCGTCATCCTCGGCGAGGTGGCCATGGGCGTGACGCCCGAGCAGGCCGAGGCCAGCATCCGCCTGCTGGTCCAGCTCAACGACGTGAGCTTGCGCTCGGTCACGCCGCGCGAGATGCGCAGCGGCTTCGGCTTCTTCCAGGCCAAGCCCTCGAGTTCGTTTGCGCCGGTGGCCGTGACGCCCGATGAGCTGGGCGCGGCCTGGCAAGACGGGCGCGTGCACTTGCCGCTGCGTGTCGAATGGAACGGCGCCTGGTTCGGCCACCCCAACGGCCGCGAGATGAACTTCAGTTTTCCGCGGCTGATCGCCCACGCGGCGGCCACGCGGCGCCTGCGCGCCGGCACCATCCTGGGCTCGGGCACGGTCAGCAATGCGGGTGGCAGCGCCGGCTCGGCCTGCATCTCCGAGCGCCGCGCGATCGAGATGATCCGCGACGGCCAGCCCAGCACGAGCTTCATGCGCTTCGGCGACACGGTGCGCATGGAAACGCGCGATCTGCAAGACAGGCCTTTGTTCGGCGCCATCGAGCAGCGCATCGTGCAAGCGCGCAAGCCCGCCTGAGAGCCTGTGAACAAGCCCCAAGGAGACGACAAGATGAAGAGCAAGAACGACACCGCCCGACGCAGCGCCACCGCGCTGGCCCTCGTGCTGACGCTGGGCCTGGCCTCGAACCTCGTCTGGGCGCAGGCCCAAAAGACGCCGCTGACCGTGAGCTACACCGCCACGCCGGAGTTCGGCTCCGCGTTCATCGCCAAGGAGCGCGGCCTGTTCGAAAAGCATGGGCTGGACGTGACGCTGCAGCTGATCCCCGTCAGCCCCAACGTGCCGGGCGCGGTGATGTCGGGCTCGGTGCAGGTGGGCGGCGCCACGCCGCCGGTGCTGCTGCAGGCGGTGGACAGCGGGCTGGACCTGGTCGCCATCGCCGGCGGCGGCGTCTACGAAAACAGCTCGCGGGCCCTGGGCCTGGTGGCGCGCACCGGCGTCAGCATCAACACGCCGCAGGACCTGATCGGCAAGAAGGTGGGCGTGCCGGGCTTCGGCGCGGCCATGCACCTGCTGGTCAAGCGTTGGCTGATGGACAAGGGCGTCGACCCGAAGAAGGTGACCTTCATCGAGGTGGCGATTCCCCAGATGCCCGACGTGCTCAAGGGCGGCAGCGTCGACGTCGTGGCCACGGCCGAGCCCTTCGTCACGCGCATGGTGCAGGCCCAGATCGGCAGCGCCGTGCCGGCCTATGCCAGCGAGCTGCCGGATGGCTTCTCCTCGGTGCTCTACATCTCCACGCGCCAATGGGCCACCACGCACGGCCCGGCCGTGCAGGCCTTCCGCGCCGCCATCGGCGAGGCCATCGTCTGGGCCAAAGCCAACAAGACGCAGGCGTACGTGGACATCGGCAAGTACTTCAAGGTGCCGCCGCCGGTGCTGCAGGCCACGCCCTGGCCCAACTGGGTGGCCGAGCTGAACGACCAGCACCTGCGGACCTGGGTGGACATGATGAACAACCAGAGCCTGCTGAAGAAGCAGACCCTGCTCGGCTCGATCATCCTCAAATGAAAACCGGCGCCGCCACCTCCCGTATGCAGCTCGTGCAATCGATGGGCGATGGCATCACGCCAGGCGCCAAGCCGGCCCTGCCGCTGATCGTGTTCGACAAGGTGGCGCTGGACTTCGGCGCGCGCCGCGTCATCAACGCGCTGAGCTTCGAGATGAAGCGCGGCGAGTTCGTCTGCGTCGTCGGCCCCTCGGGCTGCGGCAAGACCACCTTGCTGCGCTTGCTGACCGGCCTGGTGAAACCCAGCGGCGGCGAGGTGCGGCGCGACGGCCACCCGGTGGCCGGGCCGGCACGCGACGTGGCCATCGTGTTCCAGGACTACGCCAAGGCCTTGCTGCCCTGGCGCACGGTGGCCGGCAACGTGAGCCTCGCGCTCGAAGCCGCGCGCATTCCCAAGAGCGAGCGGCCGGCGCGCATCGCGGCCCTGCTGCAGAAGGTGGGGCTGGCAGCGCACGCCGACAAGTTCCCGACCCAGCTCTCCGGCGGCATGCAGCAGCGCCTGCAGATCGCGCGCTGCCTGGCGCAGGAGCCGGCCCTGCTGCTGATGGACGAGCCCTTCGGCGCGCTTGACGCGATGACGCGCCAAAGCCTGCAGGACGAGATGCTGCAGCTGGTGCGCGAGGCCGGCACCACGGTGCTCTTCATCACCCACGACCTCGAAGAAGCCATCTACCTGGGCGACACCGTGCTGGCCCTGCGCGCCAACCCGGGCGAGGAGTCCAGCCTGGCGCGCAGCTTCGAGGTCAAGCTGCCGCGGCCGCGCAACCAGCTGACAACGCGCGAGGACGCTGAGTTCCTGCGCCTGCGCCGTCTCGCCTTCGACTACTTGCAGGAGCACCACTGATGGCCAGCCCGGTGCTGTTGCAACGCTGGCGTGGCTGCGTGGTGCCGCTGCTGCTGTTGGCCGCTGCCGAGTGGTGCCTGCATGGCGTGCAGAGCGATGCGCTCGCCCCGCCGACGCGCGTGCTCGCCTCGCTGTGGGAGGGGCTGCGCGACGGCACGCTGCTCGGTGCATCGGCGCAGACCTTGTTGGCCGCTGTCGGCGGCCTCGCGATCGGCGGAGGGCTCGGCCTGCTGATGGGCTTGTGGCTGGGGCTGGCGCGCCATGCGGCCGCAGCCGCTGCACTGTCCGTTGAACTGCTGCGGCCGTTGCCGTCGATGGCACTGGCACCGATCGCCTTGCTCGTGTTCGGCTTTGGCTACCGGCTCGAGTTGTTCGTCGTTGCATTCACCTGTTTCTTCCCGATGCTGCTGTTGACGCAGGCGGCCGTGCGCTCGGTGGAGCCGCGGCTTCTGGAGGTGGCACAAGTGCTGGCGCTCAGCGTCGGCGAGCGTGCCGCCAAGATCGTGCTGCCTGCCGCCTTGCCACGCGTCTTCGTCGCGTTCCGCCTCAGTGTCGGCATCGCGCTGGTGGTTGCGGTGACGACCGAGATCGCGACCAATCCGCAAGGCCTCGGCTATGCGCTGATCGCCGCCCAGCAAGCCCTGGCGCCGGAGCGCATGCTGGCCTTGCTGGTGTGGGTCGGCCTGCTTGGCTGGGGCCTGAGCGCCGGCTTGCTGGCGCTGGAGCGGCGCTGGTTCCGCCAAGGAGCGCCGGCATGAGCAACAACCGATTGAACTGGCGCGGTGCTGCGTCCAGCGTCGCCGTGACCATCGCGCTGCTGGCCGGCTGGGCCGTGGTGACGCACTTCGGCTGGGTCTCGCCGGTCTTCCTGCCCAGCCCGCAAGCGACTGCACAAGCGCTCGCCGAAGGCCTGCGCGAAGGCGACCTGCTGGCCTTGGCCGCAGGCACCGTCGAGCGCATGGCCTATGGCTGGGCCTTGGCCTCGCTGATCGGCATGGCGCTGGGCGCGCTCATCGGCAGCTCATCCACGCTGCGAGCCTGGCTGCAACCCATGCTCGAACTCGTGCGGCCGCTGCCGGCCTCGGCGCTGATCCCGGTCTTCATCGCGCTGATCGGGCTCTCGCCGGCCATGGTTCTGCTGGTCATCGCCTTCGGCGCGATGTGGCCGGTGCTGCTGTCCACCGTGCACGGCGTCGCAGCGGTGGAGCCCCGGCTGACCGAGGTGGCGCAGGTGCTGCGGCTCTCGCGCCTGGAGTTCGTCTTCAAGGTCGGCCTGCCCAATGCCTTGCCCGATGCGCTGGCCGGCATGCGACTGTCGCTGACCATTGCGCTGATCCTGTCCATCGTCGGCGAGATGCTGGCCTCGCAACAAGGGCTGGGCACGGCCATCGTGATGGCCGCGCGCAGCTTCCGGGCGGCCGATCTGTTCGCGGGCGTCGCGCTGCTGGGTTTGATCGGCTTCGTCAGCAATGCGCTGCTCGGTGCGGCTGAACGGCGCCTGCTGCGCTGGCAGCGTTGATGTACGCAAAGAAATGGAGTGCCACGTGAATCGCCGTTTTGTCGATCTGTCGATCTATCTTGAAAACGAGGTGCTGTCCGACCCGCCCATGCTGGCGCCGAAGATCGAGTACCAGAAGCACGCCGACACGCTGGCCGAGTTCATCGCGATGATCCCCGGCACCCGCGCCGAGGACTACCCAGACGGCGAGGCCGCCGCGGCCGAATGGGTGCGGCTGACCACGCACAGCGGCACGCACCTGGACGCGCCCTATCACTTCCACTCGACCATGGACCGCAAGCTCAAGGGCGAGCCGCAGCGTTCCATCACCATCGACGAAGTGCCGCTGGAGTGGTGCTTCCAGCCGGGCGTGAAGCTGGACTTCCGCCACTTCGCCGACGGCTATGTGGCCACAGCCGATGACGTCGAGCGGGAGCTTGCCCGCATCGGCCACGTGCTCAAGCCGCTGGAGATCGTCGTCGTCAACACGCGCGCCGGCTCGCGCTACGGCCACCCGGATTTCGTACGCAGCGGCTGCGGCATGGGCTATGAGGCCACCATGTATTTGCTGGAGCGCGGCGTGCGCCTGACCGGCACCGATGCCTGGAGCTGGGACGCGCCCTTCGCCTACACCGCCAAGAGAATCGCCGAGACCGGCGACGTCAGCCTGATCTGGGAAGGCCACAAGGCCGGCCGCGACATCGGCTACTGCCATCTCGAGAAGCTGCACAACCTCGAAGCGCTGCCGGCCGACGGCTTCTACATCAGCTGCTTCCCGCACAAGATCCGCGCGGCCTCGGCCGGCTGGACCCGTGCGGTGGCGATCTTCGACGACGCCTTGCAGGCCGCCGCAGGATGAGCCCCTGAACCGACGCGCACCCAGCGCACCTCACCCTCGTTCCCCCATCGTCCCGATGCAGGCCTTCGCGGCTGCGTCGTGGGCTCGCTCACGCCAAAAAACCAGAACTGGAGACTTGATGAACCCCCATGCCACCTTGCTCGCCGCCACTCTCGCCGCCCTGAGCGGCAGCGCCTTTGCGCAATCGAGCGTCACGGTGTTCGGCACGCTCGACGCGATGGCGACCCGCTTCACCGGCAGCACCTCCGGCGTCAACAGCGCCGACAGGCCGCTGAAGAAGATCGACAACGGCGGTCTGCAAACCAGCCACATCGGCTTTCGCGGCAGCGAAGACCTGGGCGACGGCCTCGCCGCCATCTTCGAGCTGGCGAGCTTCATTCGCACCGACACCGGCGAGACCGGCCGCAGCAACGCGATCGGCGCGCCGGTCAACGTGGCGGCCGACCCGTTCTGGTCGCGCGCGGCCTGGGTGGGCCTGAGCAGCAAGTCGCTCGGCCGGCTGCGGCTGGGCAACGGCCCCAGCCCCCTGTTCGTGAACAGCATCAGCTCCAACGCGTTCGCCGACTCCACGGTCTTCTCGCCGATCAACCTGGTGACCTTCATCGGCAGCCCGCTGTCGGGCGGCACGGGCTGGACCAACCAGGTCATGTACGACAGCCCGAACTTCGCCGGCTTCACGCTGGGCGGCGCGGTGTCGGCCGGCGAAGGCCAAGGCGGCAGGAACGCCGCGGCCCGTGCGGGCTACGTGCGCGGGCCCGTGAGCGTCGGCTTGGCCTACCAGACCGTGAAGAAGAACCCGCTGACGTTCGCCGACGGCACGTCGCCGAACAACACGAAGGCTTGGCAACTCGCCGGCTCGTACGACTTCAGCGTCGTGAAGCTCTTCGCTCACCTCGGCCAGGTCCAGAATGACGGCACTGAAACCGCGCCGCTGGACGTCTCCTACAAGATCTGGGACCTGAGCGCGTCGGTACCGATCGGCACCGGCTACGTGCTCGCCGGCTATGCCTCGCGCAAGACCAGCGACGCGGTCGGCGCGGTGCCCGCAACCGCAGCCGGCGGCAACAAGGAGCGCAGGGTGTTCACTGCGGGCTACGACTACTTCCTGTCCAAGCGCACCGACGTCTATGCCATGCTCATGAACGACCGCACCGTGACCAACAGCCTGCCGGCACCACCGCAACCGCTCACGGCCAGCGCAACCAACGTCGGCATCGGCCTGCGCCACCGCTTCTGAATCGATCACAGAGGAGCAACATGCACGAACCCACTGCTCACCCTCCCGCGGCCGACCCGTTCGCCGGCACCGTCTCCACCGTGGACCGCGCAGCGGAAGCCGGGCGCGGCGACTTCTATCGCCGTGCATCCCGGCAGCAGCTTGCTCCTCTGTGGCGTGTGCTGCACGGCCTCGTCACCGAGACGCCGGTGCCCGGCTGCGTCGCGGCGCACTGGCGCTACCGCGATGTGCGGCCGTACGTCATGGAGTCCTGCACGCAGATCTCGGCCGAGGAGGCGGAGCGGCGGGTCATGGTTCTGGAGAACCCGGGCCTGCCGGGTGCGTCGCGCATCACGCAAAGCCTCTTCGGCGGCTTGCAGGTCATCCTGCCCGGCGAGACGGCGCCTGCGCACCGGCACACCGCGTCGGCACTGCGCTTCATCATCGAAGGGCGTGACGCGTTCACCGCCGTGGCGGGCGAGCGGACGATGATGGAGCCGGGCGACTTCGTCATCACGCCCTCGATGACCTGGCACGACCACGGCAATCTGGGCAGCGCCCCGATGGTGTGGCTGGACGGTTTGGACATGCACATCGTGAACCTGCTGGCCGCCAGCTTCCGCGAAAGTTATCCCGGCCGAACACACCCTGTGCACCGCCCCGAGGGCGCGGCGATGGCCGAGGCCGGATGCAACCTGCTGCCGGTAGACCAGCACTACCCAGGCCAGACGTCGCCGATCTTCAACTACCCGTACGCCCGCACACGCGAAGCCCTGGATCGATTGGCCCGCTTCCGCCCTGTGAACGAATGGCACGGGCACAAGATGCGCTACACCAATCCGGTCACCGGCGGCTGGGCCATGCCCACCATCGCCACCTGGGCGCAGCTGCTCCCGAAAGGCTTCACGAGCCGGCCGTATCGCTCAACCGACAGCACGGTGTTCGTGGTGATCGAAGGCCGCGGGCAGAGCACCGTGGGAGACCAGCTGTTCGACTGGGAGCCGCACGACATCTTCGTCGTCCCGAGCTGGGTGACTGTCGTGCACAGCGCCTCGGAGGACTCGGCGCTGTTCAGCTACTCCGACCGTGCGGTGCAAGAGAAGCTCGACCTGTTGCGAGAGGAGCCACTGTGAACGTATTCGCCAAACCCTTCGTCAAGCCCTTCGTCGTAAACGCGCCCGAGAACGTCAGCGTTCCGGTGCAAGGGCGCTCGGGGCGCTTTCCGGTGCGCCGCATCTACTGCGTGGGGCGCAACTATGCCGATCACATCCGCGAGATGGGCGGCGACGAACGCGAGCTGCCCTTCTTCTTTCAGAAGCCGACCGACGCGCTGCTGACGGACGGTGCCGAGGCTCCCTACCCCAGCCTGACGCATGACTTTCAGCACGAGGTCGAACTGGTGCTCGCGATCGGCCGCGAAGCTGCGCAGATCGCTCCTGAAGAGGCGGCCGCGCATGTCTTTGCTTGCGGCGTGGGAATCGATCTCACGCGGCGCGACGTGCAGGTGCAAGCCCGCCAGACCGGGCGGCCGTGGGAGATCGGAAAGTCGTTCGACCACTCGGCGCCGTGTGGAGACCTCCTGCCTTTGCAGGGCAGACTGCCCGACCGCGGGCACATCGAGCTGGAGGTCAACGGCAGCACACGCCAGCAAGGCGACCTCGCACAGATGATCTGGTCTTGCAGCGAGATCGTCAGCGAGTTGTCGAAGCAGTACCGCCTGTTTCCGGGCGATCTCATCTACACCGGCACGCCCGCCGGCGTGGGGCCGCTCGTTCCAGGCGATCGGGTCGTGGCACGCATTCACGGCCTGCCCGAACTTCGCATCCGCATCGGAGAGCGGCAGCGCTGAACCGCACGCGCCCGTTCAGTTTCGAGCTCGATGCAGACGGAACCATGCGTCTGCATCGACCAGCGCCCGTCAGGCCGGTTTGATCACCGCGCAGCCGATGCGCGCACCGGAGTTGCCGGTCGGCTGGGTGGCGTAGTCGTCCGGCGCGATGTGCACGATCAGGCCATGGCCGAGAACGTCGGTCGGGCCCTGCCCAATGCGCAGGCCCTGCACCGTGAAGCTGGTCTGCACGCGGCCATCGGCGTCGGATTTCAACGCAGGCAGGTCGCCGGCATGGTGTTCGGCACCCTGCGGTCCGTGCACGTGGCCAGTTGGGTTGAAGTGGCCGCCCGCGCTCGTGCCGTCGCCGCTGGAGCAGTCGCCCTTTTCATGGATGTGAAAGCCGTGTTCGGCGTTCGGCTTCAGCCCTGCAAGCTTGACACTGACCAGCACGCCGTCGCCGCGCGACTCGAAGCTCACGACGCCGGCAGCGGTGTTGCCGCGCGTCGGCTCGACCAGCGCACTCGCGCGCGGGCCCTGCGGGATGGGGGCAGCGCAGGCAGCGAGCAGAAGGACGGTGCCGATCACCGACAAGGTGCTTCGAAAATTCATGGGTTCTCCGGGATGTTGGGGATGGTGCGCGGCTTGCAGCGCCGACGCAGTTTATGGCAGCCTGCCCCACCCTCGCCTGCCGGAACCCACTCGCAGATCTGCCCTGCCGTCGCGCAGAAATAGTGCGAAAGGGACCGGCTGCGGCGGCGGATGACCACCGCGCGCTCAATCGGCCTTTTGCGCCAGCGCCGCCGTCGGCGTGATGGGCCCTGGCGACCGCTCCTTGACCTCGGTCCCGAAACCACGCTCGCCTCGCCACCAGCCCCGAAGGCGCGACACCAGCAGCACGGCCAGCACGAAGGTGTAGGGCATGGCCCGCGTATCGCCGACCTTTGCCTGCAGCCAGAAGTGGACGATGCCCAAAATCGCGACCAGGTACGACAGCATGTGCAGCCGGCGCCAAGCCCGGCCCAGCGCGCGCATCGCCGCCTGGTTCGACGTGGCGGCCAGAGGCACGAGCAACGCAAATGCCGCGAAACCGATGAGCACGAACGGCCGCTCCAGCGCGTCGTCGCGGATCGACCGGAGGTCGAGCCCCACGTCGAACGCCACATAGACGGCGAGGTGCAGGCAGGCGTAGAAGAAGGTGAACAAGCCGAACTGCCGGCGCAAGCGAATGAGCCAATTCCAGTCGGCCAGGCGCTTGCCGTAGCGCGCATGCACGGCCTGCGACAAGCGCACCGACAGGCGCCGCACCGAGGTGACGGCCAGCGTGACCGTCAACATGATCAAGGCCCAGCGCCCGGTGAAGTGGAGCAGGCGGTTCAGCGGGTTGATGCCGAGCGCGCCGGCGCACCACTCACCGAGCAGCCACAGCGCCGGGCACGCACACAGCACGAACGATGCTGCGCGCACCTTGCCGAAGTGATGCCGGGCCAGCCAGGCCAGGGAGGCCTCGGGCTTGTTCATCAGAAGTGGCGAGTGAGGTCCATGCCGGCGTAGAGCGAGGCCACCTGGTCCGCATAGCCATTGAACATCAGCGTGGCGCGCTTGGCGGTTTCGCCGATGCGCAGCTCGCGCTTCTGCGACCAGCGGGGGTGCGGCACCTCGGGGTTCACGTTGGCATAGAAGCCGTATTCCGACGAGGCGGCCCGCATCCACGAACTCGCCGGCGGCGTCTCGACCAGGCGGATGCGGGTGATCGCCTTGATGCTCTTGAACCCGTACTTCCACGGCACGGCCAGCCGCAGCGGAGCGCCGTTCTGGTTCGGCAGCGGCCGCCCGTAGAGGCCGGTGGCGAGCAGGGTCAGCGGGTGCATCGCCTCGTCGATGCGCAGGCCTTCGGTGTAGGGCCACGGCAGCGTGGCGAGGCGCTGCCCGACCATCTCTTGCGGCCGCATCACCGAGACGAACTCGACGAACTTGGCACGCGAATTCGGATTGCACGACGCCAGCAAGGCCGCCAGCGGGAAGCCTCGCCACGGCACCACCATCGACCAGCCCTCCACACAGCGAAGGCGGTAGACGCGGTCTTCCTGCGGGAAGCGCTTCAGCAGGTCTTCGAGCGCCCAGGTGCGCGGCTTCTCGACCTCGCCTTCGATCGCCAGCGACCAAGGCGATGGGTTGAAATCCTCAGCCAGCTTCCAGATCACTTCCTTGTTGACCGAGAACTCGTAGTAGTTGTTGTAGCGGCTGATCTGCTCCAGCGAGTTGGCCCGCTCCGGCTCGGCCGCCGCGGCGGGCGAGAAGCCCCCCGCACCGGCGATCGAGCCGACCGCCGCGCCCATGAAGCGCCGGCGCTCCCGCCAGACGCGCTCGGGCGTGATCTCGCTGGGGCGGGCGTCCATCACCCGTCAGCGCGGCAGCACCGGCAGCACGAATGGCTTGACCGGGCTCGACAGGGCACCGATGAACGACACCACCTGCGTGATCTCTTCGGGCGTCAGCTTCAGTTCCTTCATGCTCTTGGACTGGTTGGTCTTGACGACACCGCCCTTGGCGTAGAAGTCGACCAGCTCCGCCAGGGTCTTGGCCGATCCGTCGTGGAAGTACGGCGCGGTGCTGGCGGCTTCGCGCACCGTGGGTGTCTTGAATGCCCCCTTCAGGCCGGCGATCGGCTTCTGCGCATAGCGGCCCACGTCGGGGTTGGCGTCACCGAAAGAGGCCAGGCCGAGGTTGTGGAAGCCGTTGTCGGTGAAGTTCGGCCCCGAATGGCAGGCCGAGCAATTGGCTTTCTGCGGGTCGATGAAAAGCGCGAAGCCCTTCACTTGGTCCGGCGACATCGCACCCTTCTCGCCGGCGACCCAGCGGTCGAACGGCGAGGTGTTGCTGATCACCGTGCGCTCGAAGCTGGCAATCGCCTTCGACAGGCTGTCGGCATCGATCGGCTTGCCGGGAAAGGCTTCCTGGAACAGCGCGCGGTAGCCCTCGTTTCCGTTGAGCCAGACGAACAGCTTCTGCGTGTCCATGTTCATCTCGACCGAGGCTTCCATGGGGCCCATGGCCTGGTCTTCCAGCGACTTCTTGCGGCCGTCCCACATCTGCAGGCTGTTGAAGGCAGTGTTGACGACGGTCGGGCTGGCGCGGCCCAGCACCATGCTCTTGGCGCCCTTGGCGGTAGCTTGGCCGTCGGACCAGCCGAGCAGCGGGCTGTGGCATGAAGCGCAGCTCATGTTGCCGTCGCCGGACAGGCGCGGGTCGAAGAACAGTTTCTTGCCAAGTTCCACACGCTGCGGCGTCGGCACGTTGTCTTCCGGATGCGGGGGCGTGGCCGGCAGCTTCCACTTCTGCAGGCTGGCGTGCCCGGCTTCGAGCGTGATGAGTTGGCCTTCGGCGTCGGTCACGCTGCTTGCAGCGTGGGCGCCGCAGGCGGCAACCAGTGCCGCTAAAACAAGAACTGTCTTTTTCATGGGGCGCTTTCTCGAATCGGTTGAAGTACGAATCGGCAGGCTATGCCGAATTGCTCAACGTAACTTCGACACAGATGGCGCCTTATTGAGGTTAATTTTCCGGATCGAGTGCCGACAACCAGGAACAAACTCGCATCAATCACGGATTCACTGCCGGCCAAACCGGCGTGCATCGTCACCAGCAAAGACCGCAAGGAAGACTCATGAAGAAGCTGAACCTGTCCACGTATCTGGCGTGTAACCTGTTATGCACCGGGCTCCTCGTTGCGGGCCCAGCGCAAGCGGGCGAGCACCTGGTCACCCAGAAGAACAAGTCCTTTTCGGTCAAGAAGTTGACAGTCAAGGTCGGCGACACGGTGAAGTTCCTCAATGAAGACAGCTTCGCGCACAACGTCTTCTCGCTGTCGGCACCGAAGAGCTTCGACCTCGGCTCCTTCGGCAACGGCGGCACCAAGACCGTGACGTTCGACAAGCCCGGCAAGGTCGAGGTCGAATGCGCCGTTCACCCGGACATGCGGCTCGACATCGAGGTGACGCCATGATCCCGCGCCACCTGCACTGGGTCGGCGCCTGCGTGCTGCTGGCCGGCTTGTCGGCGCTGGCACCGGCGCTTGCGCAACCAACCTCGAAAGTGCCGCAAGGCTCCCTGCTGCCCAAAGACAGCGTCGACGCTTCCACATTCCGCGGCGGCCTGGTGTTCGCCAACTACTGCGTCACCTGTCACGGCATCAACGCCGACGGCAACGGCCGGGCCGCCCGTCTCTACAACCCCAAGCCGGCCAACCTGCGGGCGAGCGACAAGAACGACTCGTACTTCGGGCTGATCATCCGCAAGGGCGGCGCAGCACTCGGCCGCTCGGAGTTCATGCCGTCGTGGGACGCCGAGCTGACCAATGAGCAGATCTCCGATCTGGTGAGCTACCTGCGCTCCATCAACGTCGCGAAAAACTAAATCGGAGAAGGCGATGAAAGCCCCGTCCAACCGCTCGTTCGCGGAGTTCTTTCGCCACCACGGCTTCTGGTCGCCGGGTGTGCGGATGTTCCGCAAGATGGCATTCGTCAGCAAGGCCACTGTCATCTCGGCGGTCTTCATCGTGGTGGTAGCTCAGCTCCTGTTCATCTTCGTGCGCGCCAGCAACCAGGTGATCCACGCATCGGAGCACGAACTCCTCGGGCTTTCCAACGTTCGCGAACTCGCGCTTCTGCTCGGCCATGCACAAGACATGCGCCGCAGCATCCTCGCAGCGAACGGCAAGATCACGCCGGCCGTGACGGAGCAGCTGAACCGGGTGGACACGCAGCTGACCAAGATCGAAGGCCAGCTTGCGCTCGATACGACGCTGGCCGAGGCGGCCAAGTTCGCGCGCAATGCGTTCGTGCCGCTCAAGAACCCCGTGGAAGATCGCGAAGAAGCGTTCACCCGGGCCGACGAGTTCGTGCAGCAGCTGCTTCGCCTGAGCGCCACCATGGTCGACTCGTCCTCGCTCGCACAAGACCCCGACACCGACAGCTACCAGCTGATGCTCGCGTCGACCCAGGAGACGCTGCAGACGATACGCATGCTCGGCCGCATGCGCGACCTGGGCGCCGATGCGCTCGCCGCCACCGCGCTCTCGCCGCTTCAGCGCCGCATCATCCAGGGCGACAGCTACATCATGTACACGCAGCTCGAGCTGCTGTTCGCACGCTACGAGCGCGTGGTCAAGGCCAACCCGCAGTTAGGCGAGCCGCTCGTTTTCGAAGACGCCTTCAAGCCCGCCAATGCCTTCATGCGCGCTCTGCGAAAGGGACCGATGGCAGAAGCCGGGCCGGCGGGCGATGCGGCTGCGTTTACCGCTGCCGGCCAGTCGGCGATGGACGCCATGACGGCCTTGACGGAGCGCTCGCATGCATCGCTCGCGCGGCTCATCGAAGCGCGCATCGCGGCGCAGCGCCTTGCACGCAACCTGCAGCTGGCGGTGGCCATGGCCGGGCTGCTGGTCGCCGGGTACTTCTTCTTCTGCTTCTACCTCGTCACCCGCGGCGGCATGCGCGAAGTGACGCGCCACATCGACGCCCTGGCCAGCGGTGACATGTCGACCTCGCCACGGCCCTGGGGCAACGACGAAGAGGCCGAGCTGATGCTGTCGATCGGCCGCATGCAGGGCTCGCTGCGGCAGCTTATCGGGCAGGTGCGCGACTGTGCCGATGGCATCGTGACCGCCAGCTCCGAAGTGTCGGCCGGCGCACAAGACCTGTCGGAGCGCACAGAGAAGAACGCCAGCCGGCTGCAGCACACCGCATCGGCCATGGAAGGAATCTCCGCCACCGTGAAGCAGACCGCAGCCAAATCGGACACGTCCGCCACGCTGGGCCAGGAGAACGCGCGCGTCGCCGGCCAAGGCGGCGAGGTGATCGCCCAGGTCGTGGTCACGATGCAGGGCATTCAATCGTCGTCGCGCAAGATCGGCGAGATCATCAGCGTGATCGACGGCATCGCCTTCCAGACGAACATCCTCGCGCTCAACGCAGCCGTCGAGGCGGCGCGAGCGGGGGAGCAAGGCAGGGGCTTCGCGGTCGTCGCGGCTGAGGTGAGAGCGCTTGCGCAGCGCTCGGCCACCGCGGCGCGAGAGATCAAGGGCCTGATCAGCACCGGTGCCGAGCAGACCGAGCAAGGCACGCGCATCGTGCAGGCCGCAGGCGAAACCATGACCCACCTGGTGCGCAACGCCCAGGCCATGAACTCGCTGTTGGCCGAGGTGGCCACCGGCGCGACCGAGCAAACCCGCGGTATCAGCCAGGTCAGTGCCGCTGTGGCGCAACTCGACCACGATACGCAATGCAACGCCGCGCTGGTCGAGCAGGCGACGGCTGCCGCCGTTTCAATGCAGCAGATGGCGGGCCAGTTGTCTGCCGTAGCCGACCGGTTCACGCTTCCCGCCTGAGGCCGCCGCATGCGCGCGCCTCCGTTTCAGCTGCCACGCCGCCTCGTGCTCGCATGGGCGGGCGCATCGGCCCTCGGAGCCCTGCCCAGCGTGCAAGCCGCCTCGCCGCCGACCGGCTGGGTGCAACCCCGCCAACCCGCACCGGCGTTTCGAATCACCCGAACCGATGGCCGCCAGGTGCCGCTGGCCAACGCCACCGCGGGCAAGGTCACCGCAGTGCAGCTGATGTTCACCGGCTGCAGTGCGACATGCCCTCTCCAAGGCGCCTTGTTTGCGGCCGTGGCCGAGCGGCTGCGCCGGAGCGACGTGCAACTGCTGTCCATCAGTATCGACGCGCTCGGCGACACGCCGGCCACGCTATCGGCCTGGCAGCGCCGCTTCGGCATGCACCCCGCCTGGAGCGCCGCCGTGTCCGACGTGAACGAGGTGGATCAGCTTGCCGGTTTCATGAAGGGCGCTGCAGCCGGGCAGGGAACCCACACGGCGCAGGTCTTCGTCTTCGATCGCACCGCGCGGCTCTGTTTTCGCACCGGCGATTCGCCCGCCCTCGCAGAAGTCGAAGCCTTGCTGGCGCACGTCGCAGACACGGCCTGACAGGCGGCGGCTCCGCCTCGGCGACTACATCCCCTTGAACAAGCCGGTGAAGCTGCGGCTCACCTCGAGCTTCTCGTTGTGGCCCTTCACGCTGACGAGCTGGCGGCCGCGCATGTCGCGGCTCACGCCGGCGATGGCCTTGGTGTTGACGAGCGTGGAGCGGTGGATCTGCCAAAACTGCTCGGGGTCAAGCTCGTCGATCAGTTCCTTGATGGGCTTGCGGATCAACGCTTCGAGCGTGGCCGTCTGCACCCGCGTGTACTTCTCATCAGAGATGAAGAACAGCACGTCGTCGACCGGGATCATCTGGATGCTCTGGCCGACCGTCGCCTGAATCCACTTCAGGCGCTGCGGCGCACCGCCCGGGTTCATCTGGCTCGCGAGCTTGTGCAGCAGCTGCTGCATGTCGGCGCCGGCCGAGGGCGGCGGCTCGTGCGTGGCCTCGCGCTGCGCGAGCCGCTTGCGGATGCGTTCGACGGTGAGCTGCAGGCGCTCGCGCTCGGCCGGCTTCAACACGTAATCGACCACGCCCTGCTCGAAGGCTTCGACGGCGTACTGGTCGTAGGCGGTGATGAACACGATCTCGCAGCCGGGCCAGGCTTCCTGCTCGTCGTCGGACTCTTCATCGGGTTGCTCGTCGGGCAGCACGGCGATCTGCCGCGCGGCTTCGACACCCGTCATGCCCGGCATGCGGATGTCGAGGAAGACGATGTCGGGCTTGTGCTGGCGCGTCAGTTCCACCGCTTCGATGCCGTTCTTCGCCTCGGCCACGATCTCGAGCTCGGGCCACACCTCGCCGAGGCGCGCGCGCAGCTGCTCGCGCATCAGTCGTTCGTCGTCGGCGATCACGGCTCTCAGCTTCATGCAGTCTCTCCAGAGTGCGAGGCATAGGGCACGGTGATGGTCACCGCCGTGCCGCCGCCCGGATTCTCCGCCACCGTCAGGCTGGCCTTGTTGCCATACAGCAGCTGCAGCCGCTCGCGGATGTTGGCCAGGCCGATGCCGGTGCCGGCCGTGGCGGCCTTGCCGAAGCCGAGGCCGGTGTCGGCCACCTTCACGGCCAGCTTGCCGTGCACGATCTCGGCGCTCACGGTCAGCGAGCCGCCTTCGGGCTTGGGCTCCAGGCCGTGCTTGATGGCGTTCTCGACCAGGCTCTGCAGCATCATCGGCGGGAACTCGGCTGACAGCAGGCCGTCGCTCACGCGGATGTCAGTGGCGAGCCGGTCTTCCATGCGCACCTTCAGGATCTCGAGGTAGGGGCGGATCACGCTCAGCTCGCGGCCGAGGTCGCGGTTGCCCTGTGCATTGGCCTCGCGCATCGTCGGCATGCTGGCGCGCAGCAGCGCGATCAGGTTCTTCTGCATCTTGCTGGCGCGCGGCGGGTCGGTCTCGATCAGGTGGTCGATGCTGGCCAGCGTGTTGAACAGGAAGTGCGGCTCCACCTGCGCCTGCATCGCCGCCATGCGGGCCTCGACCACCTGGCGCTTGAGCGCCTCGGACTCGGCCATCTCGGTGGCCACGACCACCTGCGCTTCGGCCTTGAAGCGGCCGGCCGCCATGAGCTTGATGACGCCCGAGATGAAGATGAGCAGGAACATGAAGCCAGGCAAGTCGTCGCCCGGGCGGAAGGCCTTGATGCGGATCTCTTTCATGCCGGAAGCCTCTGCTTCGGCCGCGGCCTCTGCAGCGTCGCGTTCGGCCTCCTTGGCGTCTTCGATGGCTTCCCTGATGGCGGACTTGGCCTCTTCGATGGCTGCGCGAACTTCGGGGCTGTTCACGTTCGAGGGCACGTCGACCTTCACGCCGGGCAGATCGACATGCACGCCGTCGGGCACGCTGGCAGCCGAGGCGGCAGCACTGGCCGCAGCCGCCACCGGCCCGATGCGTATGCCGTTGTCATCGATGGTGATGGCGTAGCGCTTGCCGTTGATGTCAAGGAAAGTCTTGCCGCTACCTGGCTCCGCAGGCGGGGCCGGTTCCTTGGGTGCCGCAGGTGCTTTGGGTGCCTTGGGAGGCGTGGCGGAGCGAGGCCGGTAGATGACCTTGTCTTCACCCCAGCGGATGTTGAACGGCGGCAACTCCGAGGCCACGCCGGCAACGATCATCGCCAGTATCGACAGCAGGAAGAACCGCTTCCAGCTGATGCTGTCGAGCCAGCGCGCATAGGCGCTGAAGCCGCGAACCAGGGTACTCAGGAAGCTGGATGAAGAACCGGGGGTGGAAGGCGTGGAAGAGGAAACCATGCACCCACTGTAAGCCGCCCCCTCGCTGCCGCGCCACGGGCAGGCGACAGGCCGAACGATCGGCCTGACAGGCTGCACGCGAGGCCGACAGGTGTCGGTGCTGCAGTGCAGCGTTCGGAGGCTCTCTCAGCCGTTCAGAGGAAGCCGAGCTTGCGGTTCGTGCCGAAGTTCACGAGGTTCGGCAGCACCGTGTCGAGTTGCCCTTCGGTGGCACCGAACCAGCCCAGCAGCGTGGCCGCGTATTGGTCGACCGAGGTGGTCGGGATCCAGCGGCCTTGCAGCTCCCAGCTGTCGACGCCCACGTCGTTCGCCCCGCCCAGCGCCAGCTCCGGGAACGTGCCGTAGCTCGCGCCGCCCTTCACCGCGCCGCCCACCGCGAGGTGGGTGTTGCCCCAGGCGTGGTCGGTGCCGGTGCTGTTGTTCGGCGTGAAGGTGCGGCCGAAGTCGCTCTGCGTGAAGGCGGTGACGGCGTCTCCCATGCCGAGCGCTTTCATCGCCGAGTAGAAGGCGCCGAGCGCATCGCCCAGCTCCTTCAGCAAGTTGGCGTGGTTGCCGGTGGTGGGGGCGCCGCCGGCGACCTGGTTGCCGTGGGTGTCGAAGCCGTCCATGCTGGCGAAGAACATCTGCTTGTTGCCGCCGACGGTGCTGTTGGCGGCGATGAGCTTGGCGATCTGGTAGAGCTGGCTCGCGAGGTCGGTGGTGAGTTCGGTGCCGCTGATCAGCGGCTTGAAGGCAGCGTCGATGGCGGCCAGCGCACCGGCGCCGCCCGGTTCGATCGCAACCAGCCCGCCCAGGCGCTCAGACACGCTGAAGGCGTTGCGCTGCGCGGTGGCATAGGCCTCGGTGAGGTCGGTTTCCTGGCCGCTGGCGTAGAGCGCATTGAGCGCGTTCTTGCGCAATTGATTGGGCGCGTACTTTTGTGCCTCGGCCTCAAGAACGTAAGCGCCGAAGGTGTCGCCCGGCGTGTCGGGCAGCACCAGCGGCGAGAGCGTGTCGGTGAGGCCGAAGCGTGTGCTGCCCGCCACCGAGATCACCGGGTTCTGGGTCTGCAGCGCGGCCGAAGCGCGGCCACCCCAGCCGCTGCGGGTGAGCGCACTGGTGCTGCCGGTTTCCCACTCGATCTGCTGGTCGGAATGCGAGAACAGATTGGCCGGGAGCAGCGTGGAGCTGCTGGGTTCGGCACGGAACTGCGCCTTGGTCATCGGCTTGTAGAGCGTGCCGAGGTTGAACACCGGCGCGAGCTTGCCTTCGGCCCACACCGGCGCCAGGCCTTGCAGCGCAGGGTGCATGCCGTAGGTGATGCCCGACATCGGCAACAGGCTGGCGCTCGGCAGCGCCAGGCCCTTGCGCACCGCGGCGTACTGGTTGTAGCGCGCGCTGTCGGTCGGCACGATGGTGTTGAGACCGTCGTTGCCGCCGTACAGAAAGATGCAGACCAGGGCCTTGTAGTCGGCGGCGTAGGCGCGCTTGGTGCCGAGCACCAGGTTGGCTGCCGTGCCCAGGCCCAGCGCACCGGCCAGGCCGGCGCTGCTGCGCATCAGCCAACGGCGGCGGTCCATCGACAGGGCGGTGTTCGCGGAGGAGGTTTTGTTGTTCATGGTGATTGCCCTCAGCGTTGCACTTGGTAGTGGGGTGAGCCGTAGATCAGGTAAGCGGCCGCCTTCACGCGATTGAGCTTCCAGTTGGTCGCATCGGTCGACGCGGTCCACCACGACACGGCCTTCACGACCTCGGTGCGCGCGGCGGTTGGCAGCGTGTTGCCCAGGGCCAGCATCGAGATGCGGTCGACCAGCACGTTGGCATCGGCCGCGTCGGCGGTGAAGGCCGTCAGGTTGACGAGCGTGCCGGTCGGGCTGGGTACGGTGCTGTTGGCCGCAGGGGTGCCGCCCCAATCGAGCAGGTAGGTGAGGAAGTTGAGCCGTGCGAGTGCGGTGTTCGCGTTGTGGATGCCGAAGGTCGGCCCCACCAGCGCGGTGCCGGCGACCGGGTAGTCGGGCGGGTAGAAGTTGAAAACCGAAGGCGGGCGGAACACATGCTCGCGCATCGTCTCGCCCCACCACCAGCTGAGTGCGTCGCCGTCGGTCGCGCCGTTGAGGCCGCGCAGCACGCCGGTGAACATCTGCACCGGCTCGCGCAGCTTGCCGCCGGTGCGGGCGACGCTGTCGCCGCGGGCTTCGGCGTCGAGCAGCACGGCAGCCACGGTGGCGGCCAGGTCGCCGCGCTGGCCGGTGCCGAAGCTCTGGTACTTGCCGCTGGTGAAAGCCGCCGCCACGCGGCCGACGTAGGCCGACGACGGGTTGCTGCTCACCAGGTGCTGGATCAGCTGCTTGCCGATGAAGGGCGCGGTGTTCGGGTGGGTGATCACGCTGTCGAGCACCGTCTCGAGCGCCTGCGGTGCCGTCTGCCCGGCGGCCACGGTGTAGCCGTTGAGCAAAGGGCGCAGGGTGGTGTCGTGGTACTTGGCGACGGGCACCATGTCGCCGTCATTCGCGCCGCCGTAGTAGCGGCAGTTGGCGCCGGTCGGGTAGCAGCCATACGACGTGGCGCCGCCGGCGGGGTAGGTCCAGCCGGTCAGCGCGTAGGCATAGGAGCGCACCGTCTCGTTGGTGTAGGTGGGCGTGCAGGCGCCGCCCTTGAGCGTGCCGTTGGTGTTGAGCTCGCAGGTGCCGATGGAGAAGAGCTGCAGCAGCTCACGCGCGAAGTTCTCGTTCGGTGCGTCTTTGTCGTTGTTGGCGTTGTTCAGGAAGTCGCCCATCACCGGCGACTGGATCACCTTCTTCAGCACCTGGCGGTAGTTGCCGAGAGATTCGCGCAGCAACACGTTGTAGTAATTTCGGAAGCCATAGTTGCCGCTGACGTCGAGGTTGTTGATCACCACGATCTGCTGCAGCGCGAAGGCCACGCGCTGGCGCAGCTGGTCGGGCTGGTTGACGGCGTTGCGGTAGAAGTCCCAGAGCAGCGGCTCGGTGGAGTAGTAATCGCGCCAGCAGTCGGCACCCTTGCCGGTACAGAATTCGCCGGCGGCGGTGAACTGGTGGATCTCGCCGCCCTTGCCGCTGGTGTAGCTCGAGCTGTTCAGCGCCATCTGCTCGGCGACCCACGCGCTGGCGCCCTTGGTCTTGATGCTGTCGACCAGCGCTTCGGTCGGGCCGAAGCTGGCCTGGTCGGCCAGACGCACGGCGTCGCGCTGCGATGTCGGCGTTGGGGCGGGCGCGGGTGCCGGAGCGGGCGCTGGTGATGGTGCAGGTGACGGCGCAGGCGCCGGGGATGGCGAGGGCGCGGGTGCCGGAGAAGGCGCTGGAGCAGGCGCCGGTGAGGGCGTGTCCGACACCGGAGGCGGCACCGGCGCGCTGCTGCCATCCCCCGAACCGCCGCAAGCACTGAGCACGGCGGTGAACAAGCCCGCGATCGCGGCCTTCTGCCAACGCGAGTTCGGCAGGTGTTGCGCGGCGTGGCGCGCGGAAGAATGGCTGGCAACCGGCATGGAGCGTCCCTGTTTGCTTATAAGAAGAGTGGCAATTTGCGTCGCAGGCGCGTCGTTGCCGACCGCGCCATCGACGGGTTTCGTCAGTGTCTCTGCAAAACACCTGCGCGAAACGCAGCCGGGCTCATTGCAGCAGGATGGGTGCCTGTTGCTGTTACCGGATGTTCGGCGCCGGCCGCACGCGCGACAGCACATGCGCCGCCATGCCGCTGGCGAGTTCTTGCTCGCCGATGAAGACGGTGCCGACCTGCTCCTGCGCGAGCAGCGCCGCCTCGTCGTCGCTGTGGCTGCGCACCACCACCTCGATGGCAGGGTTCAGCGTGCGCGCCGTCTCGGCCATCTTGCGCGCGCTGAAAGCATCGGGCGTCGCAATCACCAGCATGCCGGCCTGCGCGATGTGGGCCTGGATCAGCACCGCCGGGTCGGCCGCATCGCCGCTCACCGCTGGCGTGTTGCGCGCACGCAGTTGCTCGACGAGCTCGCGGTTCTGCTCGGCCACCACATACGGAATGCGCTTCTCGTCGAGCGCCTGCGCGATGCGCCGGCCCACGCGGCCATAGCCCACCAGCACGACCTGCCCGCTCAGGTAGGACGGGTGCACCGAGGTCGGCAACTCGGCCAGCGGGTCGTCGCGCTGCTCGAGCTTGCGCGCCAGCGGTGACTTCGCACGCAGCCACGCCTGCACCGGCTCGATGGCGGTGAACAGCAGCGAGTTGAGTGCGATCGAGATCAGCGCGCCTGCGAGGATCAGGCTCTGCCCCGCCGGCGACAACAAGCCCAGCGCCACGCCCAGCCCGGCGAGGATGAACGAGAACTCGCCGATCTGCGCCAGGCTCGCGCCCACCGTGAGCGCGCTGTTGATCGGGTACTTGAAGGCCAGCACCAGTGCGATGGCCGCGAGCGTCTTGCCAACCATGATGATGGCCACCACCATCAGCACCTTGAGCGGCTCGTCGACCAGCACGCGCGGGTCGAACAGCATGCCCACCGACACGAAGAACAGCACCGAGAACGCGTCGCGCAGCGGCAGCGATTCATCCGCCGCGCGGTGGCTGAACTCCGACTCGCGCATCATCATCCCGGCGAAGAAGGCACCGAGCGCGAACGACACGTCGAACAGCTTGGCCGAGCCGTAGGCCACACCCACGGCAGCCGCCACCACGCACAGCGTGAACAGCTCGCGCGAGCCGGTCTTCGCCACCAGCCACAGCAGCTTGGGGAACACGCGCTTGCCGACGATCAGCATCAGCGCGATGAAGGTGCCGACCTTCGCGAAGGTGATGCCCAGCGTGGCCCACAGCCCGTGCTCCGACGGCACCGCATTCGCGTGCCCGCCCAGCAGCCCGGCCACCGGCGGCAGCAACACCAGCACGAGCACCATCACCAGGTCTTCGACCACCAGCCAGCCGACGGCGATGCGCCCGTTCAGCGACTCGAGCACCCCGCGCGCCTCCAGCGCCTTCAACAGCACGACCGTGCTGGCCACTGACAGCGACAACCCGAACACCAGCGAGGCACCCAGATTCCAGCCCCAGGCCGCTGCCACCGCCATGCCCATCGCCGTGGCCACCGCGATCTGGATGATGGCGCCGGGGACCGCGATGCGCCGCACCGCCATCAGGTCGGCCACCGAGAAATGCAGGCCCACCCCCAGCATCAGCAGCATCACGCCGATTTCGGCCAGCTGGCCGGCCAGGTCCACGTCGGCCACGAAACCCGGTGTGGCCGGCCCGATCACGATGCCGGCCAGCAGGTAGCCCACCAGCGGCGGCACCTTGATGCGGGCTGCGAGAAAACCCAGTATCAACGCCAGGCCCAGGCCGGCCGCGATGGTCGAGATGAGGCTGACGTTGTGGGGCATGCGGGGGCGCGGCTCGGGAGGCTTGGAGCCCCGGTTATAGACGAATGCCCGAGCGCGAACACGGGGCGAAGACAGGCCAAGACCAGACAGCTCCTACAAGCAGAGGCGTTCAAGACTGATCGCGCGGGGCGGAACGGGCTGGTTCAATGGTTCTCAAGTCGTCGGGCAAATCACCGACCAGCCTGATTCCCTCACCTGAAAGGGGCACCCCATGAACCAGCAAGACAACACCGCATCCCGCGAAAAACTGTGGGAACTGATCAAGGACACCAAGTACGCGATGTTCACCACCCGCCACAGCAACGGCCATCTGCATTCGCGGCCGATGACCACGCAGAACCAGAAGGTCGACGAAGACAGCAGCCTGTGGTTCTTCATGTCCCGCTCCGGCGACCCGGTCGAAGACATCGCCGCCGAGCCGAGCGTGAATGTGGCCTATGCCAACCCCGACAAAGACAGTTACGTGTCGGTCTCGGGCACCGCCCGCGTGGTCGAGAACCTGGCGAAGAAGGAGCAGCTGTGGAGCAAGCTCGACGAAGCCTGGTTCCAGGGCGGCGTGACCGACCCGGATCTCGCCCTGGTGCAGGTGCAGATCACCCACGCCGGGTACTGGGACGTGAAGTCCAACAAGCTGGTGCAGCTCTTTGCGATGGCAAGGGCTGCCGTGACCGGGCGCTCGCCGCGAGAGATCGGCGAACACGGCGAAGTCCGCATGCGCTGAAGCGCCGGCCCCACTTGATGAAAGACATGGACATGCACACGCTCAAGACCTACATCGTCGAAGACAGCGCGGTCATTCGCGAAAGCCTGATCGAGCTCTTGGAAGAGTCGGTGCCTGTCCAGGTCGTGGGCACAGCGGAAGACGAACTCACCGCCTTGCGCTGGATCGACAAAGACAGCGGCCACTGCGACTTGGTGATCGTCGACATCTACCTCAAGGGCGGCTCCGGGCTCGGCGTGCTCAAGGCCGGGGCCGGTGTCTACAACCGGCCGGCGAAGTGGGTGGTGTTCAGCAACCATGCCACGCAGGAGATGCGCGAACGCTGCCTGGAATTGGGCGCCGATTGCGTGTTCGACAAGTCGAACGAGATCGACGAACTGCTGATGTACTGCAACCGGCTGGCCGAATCTGACGTGGTGAACTGAAGCGCCGCGCTTCCCCATGAAAAAAGCCGGCTGACGCCGGCTTTTTTGCACCCCGCAGCGCGAGCGTTCAGGACGCGCGCTTGGCGGTGATGACGACAGCTTCGAGCTGGATCACCGGCGCCTTGGCGACGGGCTCGGTGCTCTGCGCGGCCGGCGTGGCGAACAGCGCCGTCGCGATGGCCACGTGGCCGGCGATCAAGGTGGAGAAGGTCAGGGCGGGGGCGATGAAACGTTCGATCATGGTGGGCTCCTGCGGGGTGGTGTGTTGCGATGAGTGAACTTTAGGCAGCACACCCGGCCTCGCCCAGCGGATTGCGACAGGCTGCAAAAATTGCCGGACGAGATGCCGTCAGCGCGGATGGCGGGCTGGCACAACAATTCCTTCTGCCACGGATGGCCGCGCCCGCGGCTCCCGTCACCCTGATCAGGATTCCGACATGACCCCCATCTTTCACATGCTCGCCGGCGCACCCCGGCCCGTTGCGCCTTACAGCCACGCCGTCGAAGCCGGCAACTTCGTGTTCGTCACCGGCCAGCTCGCCACCGACCCCGACGACGACAGCTTGCCCGTGCCCAGTGGCATCGAAACGCAGACGCACAAGGTGATGGACAACCTGCAGCGCGTGCTGAGCGGCGTCGGCCTCGGTTTCGAGCACGCCGTGATGATCCGCATCTACCTGATGGATTTCGTGCGCGACTACGCCAAGATGAATGCGATCTACTCGACCTACTTCGCCGACGACAAGCGGCCCGCGCGCACCACGGTGGGGGTGACGGGCCTGGCGCGAGGCGGCATCATCGAGATCGACATGATTGCGGTGAAGCCGTGATGATGGCCAAACCCCTGCGCTTCATGGCGCGTCGGTATTTTCGACGACTGCTTTTCCATGGGCGCCCTGACACAATGAACCGGCACTCAGGTCGAGCCCCGTTCATGGCAACGGGTGGGAGCCCGAGGCGCAGCGTGAAGGGTTTGCAATGGACTGGATCGAGCTGCTTCAACGATTCGGCCCCGATTCTCTGCAGGGAATCGGGTCGATCATCGTGCTGGCGAGCAGCTGGGTCGCCCAACGCAGGCTGAGTAGAAGGCTCTGGGATTGGGATGGCCACAAGGCCTATCTCGAGGAGATCCGGTCCGCCATCAGCAGCCAGTCGCGCGACCAGGCCATCGGTTTCTTGCTGTTCGCCATCGGCTTCGGGATGAAGCTCTTCTGGGCCACCTGAGCGGCCACTCCGCTGTACGAGAAGCCGACTACGGCTTCTTCATCACGCCCAGCTTGAGAAGCAGGCGCACGTATTCCACCTGGGCGTGCAACGCCTCCATCTCCCGCTTGAGTTCCAGCCATTGATTGACCTTGGCCTCGAGGGCTGCGTTGGACTGCGGTTCGCGGGGAATGGGGGGCGTGTTCATGGCTCCCATCGTGTCGGGGCACAGGCCGCGGATCAACCCCGCATCTTGGTGCGGTTGCTACCGGTGGTAATCGGCAGCCACCAAATGTGCAAACAGCACCAACAAAAAAGGGGCGCCCGACTCACGCCGAACACCCCGAACTGGGAGAGAAACGACTCATCCCTTCACGCACACCACTTGCTTGAGGGTGTGCACCACCTCCACCAGGTCGCGCTGCGCTTCCATCACTGCGTCGATGTCCTTGTAGGCCGCGGGCGTTTCGTCGATCACGTCCTTGTCCTTGCGGCACTCGACACCTTCGGTCGCGGCACGGTGGTCGGCCAGCGTGAAGCGGCGCTTGGCTTCGCCGCGGCTCATCACACGGCCTGCGCCGTGCGAGCAGCTCTCGAAGCTGTCTGCGTTGCCCTTGCCGCGCACGATGTAGCTGCGCGCGCCCATGCTGCCGGGGATGATGCCCAGCTGCCCGGCCTTCGCACTCACCGCGCCTTTGCGGGTAACGTAGACGTCTTCGCCGAAGTGATGCTCCTTCTGCACATAGTTGTGGTGGCAGTTCACCGCCTCGATGTGGCTTTGGAAGTTCTTGCGGATCACCGTCTTCGCGGCTTCGATCACGCGCTTCATCATCACCTCGCGGTTGATGGCCGCGAACTTCTGCGCCCAGCCCACGGCGCGCACGTAGTCGCCGAAGTAGCGCGCGCCTTCCTCGAAGTACGCCAGGTCGCGGTCGGGCAGGTGCACGTTGTTGCGCATCGCGTCCTGCTTCGCCAGCTCGATGAACATCGTGCCGATGAAGTTGCCCACGCCGCGCGAACCCGAGTGCAGCATGAACCACACGTGGCCCGCCTCGTCGAGGCAGACTTCAATGAAGTGATTGCCGCTGCCCAGCGTGCCCAGGTGCTGGACGTGGTTGGTCTTGGCGATCTTCGGGTAATCGCGGCACAGCTCGGTGAACTCAGGCTCGAGCTGCGCCCAGGCCGTGTTCACCGACCCCGGCGTCTTGCTCCACGCGCCCGGGTCACGTGCGCCCGGGGTGCGGCCGTGCGGTACCGCGCGCTCGATGGCCGAGCGCAGCGGGCCCAGGTTGTCGGGCAGGTCAACGGCTGTCAGCGTGGTCTTGCACGCCATCATTCCGCAGCCGATGTCCACGCCCACGGCCGCCGGGATGATGGCCTTGAGCGTGGGGATCACCGAGCCGATGGTGGCGCCGATGCCGAAGTGCACGTCGGGCATGGCCGCGATGTGCTTGAAGACGATGGGCAGGCGCGCCGCGTTGGTCAGCTGGCGTTTGGCTTCGTCTTCGACGGGCACGCCGCGCGTCCACATCTTCACCGGCACGCCGCCGGGTACCTCTTCTTCGATGTAGTTGGTTTCCATGGTTGTTGTCCTTGAGTCCTTGAGCCCTTGGTTGAGGGACGGGACGCCGCTCGCACCATAGCGCGAGCAGCGTCTGCGCTCAACGGAGCTTCACGAGCCCGTTGAGCACCTGGTCCAGACCTCCGAAGACGGAGATCTTGTCGATGCGCTCAGCCACGCGTTCCAGCGTCTCGAGCTCCTTCATGCGCAAGGCGACGGGGTTGCCCTCCATCACCTTGGCGGTGTTGAGCAGCGAACGGGTCGCCGCCGTCTCTTCACGCCGACGGATCACATTGGCCTGGGCCGACTTCTCGGCCTCGACCACCTGGGCGAGGATGGTCTTCATCTCGCCCGGCAGCACGATGTCTTTCACGCCCGCGCCGTCTAGCTCGATGCCATAGGCGGCGAGCTTGCTGCGCACGTGCGCGGTCACGACCTCGTCGATCACCGTCTTGTTCTCCAGCAGTTCGTCAAGCGAACGCGTACCCACCGCGGCGCGCAGGCCGAATTGCAGCTCGCGGTACAAATGTTCCGCGGGCTTGGCCAGTTGCGTGAAGGCCTTCAGCACATCCACATAACGCCAGGTGGCCGAGAGGTTCAGCCGCAGGCCGACTTTGTCGCGCGTCAAGATGTCCTGGCCTGCCACTTCCACGGCCTGCAACCGCAGGTCCACGGCTTCGACTGCGACGTTGCGGTTGAACTTCCAGTACGCGTACGAGCCGGGCTTCAGCAGCCGCTCGACCTTGCCGTCGATCCACAGGATGCCGGCGCCGTGTTCGGGCACCATCACCTGCAGCACACCGGCGAGGCCTGCCACCGCACGCTGGCGCATCTGCGTTTGCACGAGACGCGACACCAGTGCGGCCGGCAGCTCGGCCGATTCGGCGATGTCGATCACGTCGATCTTCACATCAACCAGGCCTCTCCAGTACAGGCGCCGGGTGGCCGGCGCCAGCACCTCGACCAGCGCGCCGTTTTCCGAGCGCAGGCCGACCTGGGTTTCAGTGAGTTCGACGCGGATGAACTCGGCCGCGACCACCGCGGGCTCCTTGGCCATCAGGTAGTCGGCCAGGCCATGCGCGAAGGCGGTTTGTTCCAGCGCGAAGACTTCCACGCGCAAGGCGTCGATGCCGTCGAACAGCCAGTGCGTGCCCGGTTGCAGCACGCGCTCGAAATCGCCATTGCGCAGCAGCAGGCCGCGCTCGTTCTTCTTCACAGTGACACGCTTGAACTTCATGTTTGTTCTCCTTGTGTTGCGTGTTTTGAATCGATGGGGTGCCGTTACAGCAACGGCCGTGGGCGTCGAATGCCAGGGCTTCGGATACCGAAGTGCGCGTCGACCGCGCCCTCCCTGAACGCTGTCTCGGCTGGCTTCGGGCGCGAAGCCCCGCATGCTCGACGCACGAGCGGCCGCCGCTGATGCACGTCGGGCTTGCGCCCTCAGTGCACGTTCGGCGTGGTCTTTCGACCGGTTTTCACTGAACGGTTTTTCAGACCGTAGGTTGGGAAGGATTCGAACCTTCGACAGGCTTCTTGCGAAGCTGCTCTACCCGACTGAGCTACACAACAGTGGGGGCCATCCGGGAGTCGAACCCGGCACACGAGGTGCAAACCCCTTGATGGCCCATATCGGCTGCTTCCAGCGGCGCGGCATGCACAGCACCGACAGACGGATCCGGGTGCCGCGCACCGGCGGGGCGGACATTCATCCAAACCCCTGACCTGCGAGCGTTCGCTTTCCACAACCAACTCTTGTGCGCCTGCGCATTCAGCGCAGGCGCGTTTCTCTTCATCACGCCACGTGCAGCGCGCCGCGCTTGATGCGCGAGCCCACACGTTCGGTGCGGCGCCAGCCGCTGTTGTCGTTCAGCGTGATCCAGCGGCGCTCTTCGGCGCGGTAGAACCAGTCCTTGTCTTGCTGGTAGTAGACCTGCGTGCCGGTCGATTCCCAGATGTTGACGATCTCGTTGCTGTGCGCACGCACCTCGTCGTGGTCAGTCGTCGCCTTCTGGCCCATCTCGCTGTAGCAGGCGTTCAGCTTCAGCAGCAAGTCGTTGACGTCGGCTTGCATGCGCTGGGCCTGCAGGCCGATCTTCAGGGCTTCATCCAACAGGATCGGGTAACCATGCGACGGGTACTTGCTGTTGAGCGCCGTCGCGATGCCGTCGGCCTTCGCTTCGTCAACGATGTGATAGGCCAGCAGCTCGCGGCACAGCATGATCGACAGCGATTCCGCACGATCGACCGCACCAATCACCAGCGGGTGCACGTACTGGAACAGCGCCTTGTACGCGTTCTCCGACACGTCACCCTGCTGCTCGCGCCACAGGCGGATCACGCGCTGCAGTTCGTTCAGGCTGACGCTCACGCGGTCGTTGTCTCGGTCCACCGGCGACAAGGCGTGATTGAGCGAGGTGTCGACCGCCGTCAGGTACGCCGTCGGGCCCATCTGGATGCCGTCGGCACCCAGCGCGACCATCGTCGCGGCCGATGCGCATTCCAGCGGCACCAGCGCGACCAATCGCTTGCAGTGCTGGCGCAACAGGTTGACCAGGCGCAGAGACACCTGGCCGCTGCCGCCATCCGACTTGAGGAAGAGGTAGATCACCTCGTGGCGGCCTAACCGAGAAAGCACGTGGTACAGCGCCACCACGTCAGAGTGGCACACCGAACCGCGTGGGCCGTTCCAGTAGGCCACGAGTGGGCCGCCCAGGCGGTCGGCCAGTTGAGCGATGAGCGCCTGCGTCTTGGTGAAGAGCACCGGCGGCTGCTTGATCTTGATTTCGATGGAAGGAAGTTGTTCGTTCTTCATGATGTTTCTCGTTGTGTGTTCTCTTGTGTGTTCTCACCGCCCTCAGGGAGCGCGCCCGTCACAGCTTGTGGCGCGCTCCCCCGTCGGGCACCGTGAGGTGCTTTGTGATGCATCAGCTGAGGCGTGAGCCTTTCGGCAGGCGTGACGCCAGCCACTCATGCACGTCGGCGCGGATGTGCCTGCCTTCGAGCAGAAAGCCTTCGAAGCGGCTCGGCACATACGGCAGGTAAACGAGCGGCATGCCCGCTTCGTCCGGCGTGCGGTCGGCCTTGCGGCCATTGCAGAAGCCGCAGGCGGTGACCAGGTTCATCCAGGTCCACAGGCCGCCGCGCGATTCGGGCACGATGTGCTCGCACTGCAGGTCGCGCTCCAAAAAGCATTCGCCGCAGTAAGCACAGGTGAAACGGTCGCGACGAAAGAGCTTGCCCTTGCTGAAGGCCGGCACCACGTCGAACAGATTGATCTTCGACGCGCCGTGCAGCGCCATGATCGGGTGAACCTCGATCAGCGACTGGCGGCCGCGGGCGACGTTGAAGCCGCCACGCAACGTGGCCAGCGGGCCGTCGCCGTCGACCCATGCCACCGAACCCGAGGCCATGTGCGTGGCCGCGTGCTCGAGCGAGATCCACGCCTGAGGCGTGCCCTGGATGTCGAGTTGCAGCACATGGCTATGTGGGTGCAGTTGCATGGGTGGCCTCCTTCCTGTGGCCGTTGTGTGATGAATGAATTGGCAGGGGCGGCAGGGTTCGAACCTGCGTGCGCCGGTTCAAAGCCGGTGTCTGAGGCCACTCGACTACGCCCCAACGGGTTGAGATGAATTGGCGCGGGCGCAAGGCATCGAACCTTGGCCTGCCGGTTAAAAGCCGACTGCTCTTCCCTTGAGCTACACCCGCGCGGTGTGTTGGTCCCCTCGGTCCGAGTCGAACGGACATGCCTTGCGGCCCCGGCTTCTGAGACCGGTGCGTATCCCTGTTCCGCCACGAGGGGTTGATGCTGAAAAGATGGCCGGACCATCCCGCGCACTCCCAGCGGGTGCGGTTCAAGACGAATCAGGCCGGTCAGTGCCCAGACGCGAACTCAAGCGAGCCTTGCGCGCGTGCCTTGTCAAGCAGCGCCAGGTGCTTGCGGATGTAGCGCATGAAAAGCAGCGCCTTGTCCGTGGAAAGCATCGTTGCGGATCCAACGTCATCGATCGGCACTGGGAACTCAAAACCATCCTCGGTTGCGTACCAAAGCTCACCTTCCTTGTAGCGAACGAAGGTGACCCGTCGGTTGTCCTTGATCATTTCTTTGAGCGTGAACACGATTGCTTCTTTCTTGATGGAATTGAGAGCCGCGAGAACTGAGGTTGTCTTGCGGGCTCTCGGGTAGTAACGCCACTCAGGCGAGTGCATTGATTGCGTTGACGAACTTGCCCATGTCACAGGCGTAGAAGCCACTCGAGTTGATCGAGTTGATTTCGATCACCTTCAATGCTGCGGGCGTTTCGGCCACGTCGAGGCAGAACGCACGATTCGGGCGCCATTGGTCAGCGCGGGCCTGTGCGAAGTCCCGGACACGATCGTCGACCTGCGCGCTGTAGTGAACTCGGTCGCCGCGCTTGTACATCGATCCGGTGATCACAACGCCATCGACCACGTAGAAGCGGTATTCGGCGTGGATCGCCTTCGGGTGTGCGAGCACGACGAGGTCATCGCCCGTCAAAGTGGTGAACGTGCTTTCGCCGTCCAAGGCGACAACACGGTCGCGCCAGGTGTGAAAGTCGTCCCTCGTCATCACTTCGCCGGCGAACTGCTTCCCGTCACCCACAGGGCGAATGAACACGAACTCATCGACGACGTGAGCTTCCTTCAGCTTGCTGAATCGGGCGTCGGCGTTGAGCATGTGCTCACCGTAGTGATGCGTGAGCAGGCGGTAGTCCAGGTTCTGATCGAAGTACCCCGGGGTCCAGCCTTTGGCGCGAGCTACCTTGCCGAGGCTCGTGCTTCCGCACACAAACACAGGGCCTGTCACGTCGACATCCGGCACAATTTCGTGGATGAACGGGCGCAATGTCACGATCGCGTGTGGAGTGTCCTGCGCCACCAGTTGAGCCTGCAGCGACGTGAATGCCATTTCGTTGAACAGATTCTTCTGCAGTACCCAGAACATGATGAGCTTTCTTTGGACGAGCCTCTAGTCAGCGGCAGAGGTGAACCGCAATCGATGCGTGCGCTTGGGGGTGACCGGCCGGAGTCGAACCGACACGGGTGGAGTCACATTCCACAGCTCTGCCGTTGAGCTACGGCCACACCCAAGCACACGCTGGTCTGGTCTCGGTGGCAGGTCTCGAACCTGCGGCCTCATGCTCCCAAAGCACGCGCGCTGCCAGCTGCGCCACACCGAGATGAACTGGTACCCGCGGGTGGGAACGATCCACCGACCTGCGCCTTATCAAGACGCTGCTCTGCCACTGAGCTACGCGAGATCAAACTGAACATTGGCTCCCCGACGTGGCTTCGAACCACGGACCTCCTGGTTAACAGCCAGGTGCTCTGCCATCTGCGCTATCGGGGAATGGAATGGACTCGACGGTCCGGTTCGAACGGACGGGGGCTTGCGCCGTCTGATTTGCAATCAGATGCCTTCGACCACTTGGCTACGTCGAGTTGTCTGGTACCTCGTGCACGACTCGAACGTGCGCCTCCGGCTTCGTAGACCGGCGCTCTTGATCCGCTGAGCTAACGAGGTGTTGTCTTCTGGTACCGAGAGAGGGCTTCGATCCCCCGACGCACGCGCCTTCAACGCGCCGCTCTACCTGCTGAGCTATCTCGGCAATCATCTGGCGCCTCGTGCGGGAGTCGAACCCGCGGCTTCCGGCTAGACAGGCCGGCACTCTGGCCACTGAGTTAACGAAGCATTCAATCCATCCGGTCACGGGTTCCGGCGCCGCCCAATCGTTGCGGCCGATTTCCACCCTCGAAGCGTTGGCTCGACGAGGGTTCCTGTTCTGGTATCGCGTGCGGGAGTCGAACCCGCGTACCCGGGATGAAACTCCGGAGTCCTTGCCACTAGACGAACGCGACGAATTTCAGTGGTCACCAGCCCTGCGCCACCCATCAAGCCACGCCCAAGGATCCGGCTCCGCCGGTCCTTAGGGTGGCGCCCCTCGGGGGCTGAGCCCGGACACAAACAGTCCGGGGGACTGTTTGTGCCTGGCGAAGAGTTGGGCCTCTGGCCCAGCGCGGCCTGCAAGGTGGCAGCGAAGCGACTGGGGGGCCAACATCCTCCACTTCGGCTGTGCCCTGACGCGAGCATCCCGTCGGATGTGGTGTCTCGCTGCACATGGCCTGGCCACAAGTCATGCACATCCCGCACCGCCAACACCATGTCACGCGGTACGGAGTGAAAAGACACAGCCGAAGTGGAGCGGATAACGAGTCTCGAACTCGTGGCCTCGGCCATGGCGTGGCCGCGCTCTTCCTACTGAGCTATATCCGCAAATTTGCGAGGCAAGCGCCATTGGCCAGTACCAAGGCTGCCACGCAGCAAATTGTTAAAGAGCGCCCACCGCTGCCGGCGGTGCGATCCATCGATCGCTGGCTTGCGCCGATGCGCAAGCCAGTTGTGTAGAACAGAAAACAAAAAGGCCCGGATCCTTTCGGAATCCGGGCCTCTGCGAACAGAGCTTCGAGGGTGCGCGCCTATGCGCCGCCCTCGCCCGGATGCAACTGATCCTCGGCCCGATCAAGCATGTGATAGCTCGCCGGCAGGCCCAGCTGCAGTGCAATCGCGCAACCGCCAAACGACTTCATCGCTCCGGCACACACGAACGCGACCAACCCCTTCATGGGTCGGTTGGCTGTGACGATGTGCGCGGATTTCACGATGAAGCCTTGTCGAAAAATGGTGCTCGATGAGCAGAGGGAGCGGACTGTAAATAGTCTTTACTGGTGCGTCAACCCCCTGCGACAATGTTCTTTGAACTCGTTGCATCTCTTCGACAACACGTGCCCAACATCACTCTCACAAGACGACAGAACGCGATGGCCCTCTTCCAGGCCTATGCAGAGAAGGCACTGGCCACCGGCACGTCGCCCAAGGGCTTGGAACAGGCCTTCGCTGCGACGCTGCAGGTGTCGCCGAGCATGTGGAGCCAGATCAAGTCAGCCCGCCCGATCGGCGACAAGCTGGCACGGCAGATCGAGCAGGCCCATCAGAAGCCATCGGGCTGGCTGGACGAAGCCCGCAAGGATGTGGCGCCTTCAGCTGCAGAGACCGCGTTTCTCGAACTCGCACTCACCGCATGGCGATCGGCCAACAGCGCAGGCCGCAAGGGGTTGCGCGAACACCTGAAGAGCGTCGTCAGCGAAGCGCGGCAGTAAGGGCTGGATCGCATGCCGCGCGGTTCGCGGCTCTGTGCTTCTGCGACGCATCGAGTAGAACAAGAAGGTGCCGCGGTGTCCCCGGTTGGTGTACCAATCCAAGCGATTAACGAGCCCCAAGACGTGAAAAAGGCCCTCGATCCTGTGAAGACTCAAGGGCTTGCGATTCTTGGTGACCAGGGGCGGAATCGAACCACCGACACTCGGATTTTCAAGCGGCCTCGAAACTAAAGGCCCCTTAGATCACCAGCACCCTCATCTCCCGAAAGGGAGCGAGGAGGAGCGCGCAGCCGCATCCAAATTCCGAAAGGCGGCTACGCGCCAGCTACGTCCGCGGCGACCGATGTCACTCGGCGGGCACGTCCTCTTTGGCGCCAGCGACAGGCTTTCTCATGTAGCCCCACACGTTGCCGTATTCAGCACCTTCCAGGAGGTCGGGACTTGCATGCCAGATGTCACTTTGCTGCCCGCATTTCGAAGCCCAGCCAGGCTGGGGGTCTTCGGTCTGTCGAGAAACGTGGGAGAACACATCACCGTGGGTATAAAGCACGATCTTCGCGTAGCCGGCCTCTACCTCTCCTCCATCACACGGTTCAAACCCTTGCGAGACGAACATCTCGACGTAATGCGCAATGGAATAGCCACCGCGTGCGATCGGCCAATGGGTAAGCGGAAAGTTTCCCTCGAAAGGCTCCCACCAATACTTCTGGTCTTCTAAAGCCCACGCAACACAGTTGTAGTAGCGGTCTATCGGGCTGGTGGTCTTAGCGCCTGCTGGCTTTGCTTTTAGCTTGGGGAAAAGTCGCTGAAGTTCTTTGGTTGATGTGAACTTGTCCTTCACAAATAACCCCGTTTTTCACCCCACTCTATCCAAGCAGCAGCGAGCTCTCGCAAGTTTCCTGGTTGAACCGCATCGCCCACTTTGGCCCGAGTAATTGCCCGAAGCGCAACAAACCAGGGTCGGCCATTGGCTCGCAAATCAGCCAAAAGCAAGGGGACAACATCGGGGCCCATCCCGATAATTGTTAGGTATTCATCACAGGTATGGATATCGCGAAAGAATGCTGTGACCGAATACTTGTCTTCGATCACTCCGGCTAGCTTTTTGAACTGGCGCGCCAAGGCATCCGAGTTTTCAGCGCGAACACTCGCCTTCTTCTTAGGAGCCTCAACAAGCCTTAGGTGCTTTCTCTGAAGATATTTGGACTTCGCCGCGGGTCTCGGCGCCAAGCGCTCGTTCCAGGATGGAGCTTCGTAGGCTCGATACGAGTCGTCGGCTCTACTAGTCGATGCGTAGTCATCTAATGCGGACATCTCTGTACCTCAAGTCACTTCGATCTTCGCAACGCCGGATCCAGATACCAGCTTAGATATCGCTTTATCTTTATAATTTGCACGATCAATTGCCATCTTTATCTTATTTAGATCACTTTTGTCAAGAGCAATGTGGAGGACCTTCCTATCGGATCCATCCACGCATTCCATGACCATCGTATGAATTACGGTAAATGCTTCTACCGTCGGACTCGGGCTGGAGGTGAATATTGGCCGAACGTCCGTGATTATTTTCACGTCGGTCATGACAGTGCCCCGCGTGACCACGAGAGCAGATGCCTTTGCCTTCGTCCCGATAGACCTGTTGCCTAAAATTGAGATGAGCCGCTTCTTGAGAATCGGATACTTCGCTGGCGTAAACAGATCCTTGCTCTCGACATTTGTACGCACACCAGAAATCACGCCATCAGCGACAACTTTCGGACTCTGCCCGTCTGCCACAAAAGTAAATAGCAAGGGGAAAGTCGCATCAGCGACATCCATAATTTCGCTTGAAGATGAATGCTTCAACGACTCCGCAGCACCTAGCAGAGATTCACCAGTCGACAGATTGTCAATTTGATGCTCGAGCAAATCGAGGATCTCTGCAAACTGCTTTTCGCTCAGCGAGGCCAAGACGCTGAGGCGCCGCATGTTGTCCGGCGTAACTTGAAGGTGCATGCTGCTCTTTCCTTCCAATCGGGGACAGTGGACTGGGCGTGTGTTGGGGGGCAGGACCCAGCGGGGCTAACGTGGTCGCCGGCGGCGAGTGTATGTCATGCCGAGACCCCCCGTTATCGACAGGTGCGGGGTAGCGGTGAGCCTCCCTAGCACCCGTCATAACGCACATATCCACGGCCCCCTGTCACGGCGCCTGCCACGCAGGCGACGGGGGGCGGTGGATACTCACGAGCTGCAGCGGCTCGGCGGCTGGAAGACCGGTGCGATGGTCGAGCGATACGCGCACGTCGCTCCTGAGGCCCTACAGGGGGCTGCAAGCCGCCTTGACGTATTCATTGGTCAGCCTGCGACCGAAGCAAATAACTCGCAATCTTGCGATACCAAGGAGAGCGGCGAAACAGGCCGCAAGAGCACATGAGCATGAACTGGGACCACTCGCGCGCAGGTTCAGTGGTACGTCTTCTCTATGCCAACTGGCGTCAAGGACGAAAGCACTCCACCGGCCTATGAGCTGATCGATCAGCTGGATCTGACGAAGGTTCGTCAGTTCGGCGAACAAGGCCAGTGCTGCAGAAGGCGCAAAGAGCTTGGGGCTGAAGAGCTGGCGCCACGTGCGAATCTAGCGGCCTGTGGCTACGCTGAAGCGACGCCTGAAAGCAAACGGCTCCCACAAGGGGAGCCGTTTTCATCTGGTGGCCAAGGGCGGAATCGAACCACCGACACGCGGATTTTCAATCCGCTGCTCTACCAACTGAGCTACTTGGCCTGAATCTCTGACGAGAGCCGGCGATTATAGCCGCTGAAAAGCGGCAGGTCAGTTGCCCCCGACGCCACGCTTGTTTCGGCTCAGATCGACACCCAATTGCTTGAGCTTGCGGTAGAGGTGGGTGCGCTCCAGGCCCGTCTTTTCGGCGACGCGGGTCATGCTGCCGTTTTCCTTGGCGAGGTGGAACTCAAAGTAGCTTTTCTCGAAGGCATCGCGCGCCTCGCGCAGCGGGCGGTCGAGCTCGAACAACTGCTCGGGTTGCGGACCCAGCATCAGCGGCACGACTGGCAGCAGGGTGTTGACGCCACCGGTCACGGCGGATTCCACCGTGACACTGGTCTCGATGCGGGTGATGACGGTCGCCGGCGCCGCGCTGCGCGCGGTGGGCTTGGCGAGCGCCTGTTCTACCGCGCGCAACAGTTTCTGCAACGTGATGGGCTTTTCGAGGAAGGCGATGGCGCCGACCTTGGTGGCCTCGACAGCGGTGTCGATGGTGCCGTGGCCCGACATCATGATCACCGGCATGTTGAGCAGCGCGGCAGCGCCCCACTCTTTGAGCAACGTGATGCCGTCAACGTCGGGCATCCAGATGTCGAGCAGCACGAGGTCGGGGCGCACGCGCTCGCGGCAGGCGCGCGCTTGGGCCGCGTTTTCGGCCAGTTCGACGCTGTGGCCTTCATCGGTCAGGATTTCTGACAGCAGGGCGCGAATACCCAGTTCGTCGTCGACAACAAGAATGGTGGCCATGAATCCTCAGTGCGCCCGTGCTTCGGTGTTTGCCACGACAGCGGGGGTGCTGTCTGCCGGCGCAAATTTTGAAAATGATAACGAAACTTGCGCCCCCGTCACGGGAGCGCCTTCCACGCCACCTGCAGTCAGGTTCGCGAGGCGGATGCGGGCGCCGTGTTCATCGGCGATTTTCTTGACGACCGCCAGGCCCAAGCCGGTGCCTTTGGTCTTGGTGGTGACGTAGGGTTCGAAGGCACGCTTGAGCACCTTCTCGGAAAAACCGGGGCCATTGTCGAGCACTTGCAGCCGCACCGCGCGGATTTCGCCGTGGTCGGTGCGGGCGATCTCGGTCCGCAAACGCACCCAGCCTTCGGGGCGCTCGGCCACGGCGTCGAGCGCGTTCTGTACGAGGTTGTGGATGACCTGCCTCAGCTGGGTGGTGTCGCCCAGAATGGTCGGCAGCTCGGGGGTGAGCTCGGCACTCAGGCGGCCCGACTCCTGCGCAGTGGCGTAGAGGGTGAGCACTTCGCTGACGAGCGCGTTGAGATCGAGCGCACGCGGCCGCGCAGCGGGCAGGCGTGCGTAGTCGCGGAACTCATTAACCAGCGTCTTCATCGCCTGCACCTGGTTGACGATGGTGCCCACCGAGCGCACGAGCATCGCCTGGTCCAGGCCTTCAAGCTTGGATTCGAGCTTGTGCTGCAGGCGTTCGGCCGAGAGCTGGATGGGCGTGAGCGGGTTCTTGATCTCGTGGGCCAGCCGACGCGCCACCTCGCTCCAGGCTTCGGCGCGCTGGGCCGAGACCACTTCGGTGATGTCGTCGAACACCATCAACTGGCCGGCGTGCGGCATGGAGGCGCCTCGCACGAGCAGCGTGATCTTGTCATTCTCACGCCCGTTGGCGGCGGTGGTCTGCAGGTCGAAGGCGTCTTGCCAGTGGTCGCGCTCGCCGGCTTCGGGGCTGCTGCGGTGCAGCTCGAAGCGCTGCGCCACGGCCGCGGCAAAGTCTTGCAACCCCGGCACCTCGCTCAGCAGGCGGCCGCGGTAGGCCGACACAGGCAGGCGAAGAATGCGTGTGGCGCCGGGGTTGACGGTGTCGATGTGGCCATCACGGTCGAACACGATCACGCCGGCCGTCAGGTTGTCGAGGATGGTCTGCAGGTTGGTGCGCGCCGCTTCGAGCTGCGCCAGGCTGCGCTGCACCAGCGAGCGCGCTTCGGAGAGCTGCTCGGTCATGTCGGCAAACGAACGCGTGAGGCCGCTCAGCTCGTCGCGCGAGGCGAACACCTGTTTGCGCGTGAGGTCGCCGCGCGCCACTTGGCGCACGCCCTCGGCCAGCACCAGCAGCGGCCGCGCGAGCTGGTTGCCGAGCGTGACGGCGAGCAGCAAGGCGCCGAACACGGCCAGCACTAGCGTCAAGGTCAGCGTGCCGATGTACATGCGGCGCAGGCCGTCGCGGGCCAGCGCCCGCTGCTGGTATTCGCGATAGGCGGCCTGCACCGAGAGCGCGTTGGTGACCATGGAGGTGGGCAGCATCTGCGTCACCATCAGGAAGCGGTCTTGCGCGCCCAACGAGAAACTGTTGCTGGGCATGTAGGCCAGGGCGCGCACACGCGCCGCGTTCGAGGCGGCAACGCTGTCTTCGTCCAGCCCCTCCAGCTGGCTCATGACGCGGGCGCTGCGCACCTGCCGCAGTTGCGTGGTGCTGGGGCGGTCGGGCGAGAACGCGGTGGTGATGCGGCCAACCGTCAGCAGCACCTGGCCGTTGGCGCCGAGCAGCGTCACCTCTTGCGCCGACAGCTGCTCGCGCAGGCGCTCGAGCGCCAGCGTCGGCACCGGGTTCGCGGTGTCGCTCAGGCGCTCGGCGGCGAGGCGGGTCTTGGTGGCGAGATCGTTGACCTGTGCATCGAGCGTGGCGCGGCCGAGGCTCAGGCCGGCATCGAGCGCGCCCTCGACCTTCACGTCGAACCAGGTCTCGATGCTGCGTGACACGAACTGGTACGACACGGTGTAGATCAGCAAACCCGGCACCACACCCACCATCGCAAACACGGCCGCCAGGCGCAGCAGCAGGCGGCTGCCGAACTTGCCACGCCGCACGCGCACCAGCAGCCGCACGCCGGCGATGCCGATCACCAGCAGCAGCAGCCCGGCCACCACCACGTTGACCCAGAACAGCCAGACGTAGTGCTGCTCGTACAGGCCGCGGCTGTTGGTGGCGAGCGAGAGCAGGAACACGAGCACGAGGCCCGCCCCGGTCACGGCCACCAGCGAAACGATCCACGCCCAGCGAGAGGCTTTGGTCATGGCTCAGACCAGATTCAGCCGCCGCCGGGCCGTCCCAAGGCGGCTGAGCGCCCCCTTGGGGGGCAGGAGCGAAGCGACGTGGGGGCGGGCATCATGTCAATTCAAGCGGCGAACCCGCTCGATGCGCAAAGCCCAGTCGGCCTGGCCGCCGATGCCGATCTGCATCGGGCGCGGCATCTGGGTGGTGTCGAGCTGGTAGCTGAACTCGACGTAGTGGCGGCCATCGTCGAGCATCGGCGGGTCGGCGAGCTTCCAGTTGATGGTCCGGCTGACGGCGGACAGCGCCTCGGGCAGGCTGTCGTAGTGCTGGCTCAGCCCGCCGAAGGTGACGCGGTACTTGCGCGTCAGCGGCTGGTAGGCCAGGCGCCAGGTGCGGGTGACGCTGTTGACCTCTTTGTCACGCCAGTACCAGCGGTCGCGAAAGACATCGGCCTGGGCGACGAAGAACAGCGGCACGCCTTTGAGCAGCGCGTCTTCGACGGTGCGCGACAGGTCGAAACGCGCTGAAAAGCTGAGCACCAGGCCTTCGTCGGTGCGCGCCAGCTCGAAGCTGTCGAGCGTGATCGGTTCGGCCCGTGCGACCGGGCTGCCCACCAGCATCAGCAGGCACAAGGCCAGCATCGTCCACACCCGCATCCAGGCGTGCAGAGGCCGGGTCAACGAACCAAGGCGAGCGGCGGCGGTGCTTGTCTGAGAGGTGCAGGGCACGGGGCAGGTCAGGTGGTGGCCTTGGCCAGCAAAGCGTAGAAGAAGAAGTCGGGCGATGCACCGGAACCGGGCGCGGCGCCGTTGTCTTCATTGTCAGGCAGCGGCAGCAGGTGGCCGGGAGAAGCCGGCTGCGGCGCGAGGCTGGCAGCGCTTTGACGTTGCAAAAAAGCGTCGATCACGGCCTGGCCTTCGGCCTTGAACACCGAGCAGGTGCAATACAGCAGCCGGCCACCGGGTTTGAGCAGCGGCCACAGCGCGTCGAGCAGCTGCGCCTGGGTCTGGGCCAGGGTGGGGATGTCGCTGGCGCGGCGCAGCCAGCGCACGTCGGGGTGGCGGCGCACGATGCCGGAGGCGCTGCAGGGCGCGTCGAGCAGGATGGCGTCGAAGGGCTGACCGTCCCACCAGGCTGCGGGCTCGCGGGCATCGGCCGCCAGCGTGCGCGCGCTCAGGCCCAGGCGGGACAGCGTTTCCTGTACGCGCTTCAGGCGGGTGGCGTCGCTGTCCAGGGCCAGCACATCCAGGTCGGCCAGCTCCAGCAAGTGGGCAGTCTTGCCGCCCGGGGCCGCGCAAGCATCGAGCACGCGCGCGCCGGCGGGAAGGCCATCGCCGATCAGCAGGGTGGCGGCGAGTTGGGCGGCTGCGTCTTGCACCGACACGTCGCCCTCGGTGAAGCCGGGCAGGCGCTGCACGGGCTGGGGTGCCGCCAGCAGAACGCCTTGTGGGCCGACGACGCGGGCATCGATGCCTGCCTCGGCCAGGCGTTGCACATAGTGCGCCGCCGTGCCGCGGCGGGCATTGACGCGCAGCGTCATCGGCGGGTGCCGGTTGGCGGCACGCAGCACGGCCTCCCACTGCGCCGGCCAGTCGGCCTGCAGGCGCTCGATCCACCAGCGCGGGTGGTTGTAGCGCGCCACCGGATCGGCCTGCACGGCCTCGACCAGCGCGTCGCGCTCGCGCAGAAAGCGCCGCAACACCGCGTTGACGAACGAGGCGCTGGCCTGGGTGCGCTGCTTGGCCGCCTCGACGGCCTGGTTGACCACCGTGTGAGGCGCATAGCTGGCGCCCTGGTCGACATCGGGCCACAGCAAGGCCAGCACGGTCAGCAGCAATGCATCGACTGCCGGCGGCGGGGCCTTGGGCGCCAGCTTCTGGCGCACGGCCTGGGCGCTGCCCAGCGTGCGCATCACCTGGAAGGCCAGAGCTTGCGTGCCGGGCCGGGCCTCGGCCGGGCAGCGTGCCAGGGCCTCGTTGAGGGATTGGCCGGCGCGAACGGCCTGCACGGCGTCGGCCGTGTGGCCGATCAGGCGAGAAAGTGGAAGGGACGGGTGATTCACCCCGTCGAGTCTACGGGCCGGCTTTTGCGTGTCAGATCGTGAAGATCTTTCCGGGGTTCATGATGTTCTTCGGGTCGAGCGCCTGCTTCACGCTGCGCATCATCGCGACCGCGCCGGCGCCGGCCTCGTCGACCAGGAACTCCATCTTGTGCAGGCCGATGCCGTGCTCGCCGCTGCAAGTGCCATCCAGCCGCAAGGCGCGCTGCACCATCTGGCGGTTGAGCCGTTCGGCGAGTTCGCGCTCGGCCGGCACGGCGGGGTCGATGAGGTAGGCGAGGTGGAAGTTGCCGTCGCCGACGTGGCCGACGATGTAGTACGGCAGGCCGGCGGCGTCGACCTCAGCCACGCTCTCGTTGATGCCCTCTGCTAGGCGCGAGATCGGCACGCAGGTGTCGGTAGTGACAGTGCGGCAGCCGGGCCGCGTCTGCAAACCTGCGAAGTAGGCGTGGTGGCGCGCGGTCCACAGCTTGGTGCGCTCTTCCGGCGTGGTGGCCCACTGAAAATCTTCGCCACCGAACTCGGCGGCAATCTGCTGCACCGTGGCAGCCTGCTCGGCCACACCGGCCTCGCTGCCGTGGAACTCCATCAGCAAGAGCGGCGACTCCGGCAGCGTGAGCTTGTCGTGCTTGTTCACCGCGCGCACCGCGTTCACGTCGAGCAGCTCGCAGCGCGCGATCGGCACGCCCAGCTGGATGATCTGGATCGTCGTGCGCACCGCTGCATCGATGCTCGGAAAGCTGCAGGTCGCAGCCGAGATGGCTTCGGGCAGCGGGTACAACCGCAGCGTCACTTCGGTGATCACACCCAGCGTGCCCTCGCTGCCCACCATCAAGCGCGTGAGGTCGTAGCCCGCCGACGACTTGCGCGCGCGCGTGCCGGTATGAATGACTTCACCTTGCGGCGTGACCACGGTGAGCCCAAGCACGTTTTCGCGCATGGTGCCGTAGCGCACGGCGTTCGTGCCGCTGGCGCGCGTGGCGCACATGCCGCCCAGGGTTGCATCGGCACCCGGGTCGATGGGGAAGAACAGGCCGCTGTGGCGAATCTCGTTGTTGAGCTGGGTGCGGGTGACGCCGGCCTGCACCGTGACCGTCAGGTCTTCGGCATTCAGCGAGACGATGGCCTTCATGCGACCGAGGTCGATGCTCACCCCGCCCTGCACCGCCAGCAAATGGCCTTCGAGCGAGGAGCCGATGCCAAAGGGGATCACCGGCACCGCGTGGGCGTCGGCCTGCTGCACGACGAAGGCAACATCGTCGGTGCTTTCGCAGAACACCACCAGCTCGGGCGGCGCCACGTCGAACGGCGACTCGTCGCGGCCGTGCTGCTCGCGCACGGCCAGCGCGGCGGAACAACGCTCGCCGAAGCGGCCCTTCAGCGCATCGTGCATGGCGGCCGGCACGCGGCGGCGCTCGGCAGGGGGCAACACGTGGGAGGGAACAGCGGCGTTCATGGCAATCTCCGGGCTGCGTGCAAACAAGAAAGCAGAAAGCCGATTCTGCACCCGGCCCGGCTCGGGCAGAATCGTCCGACAAGACAACGCTCGGGAGGAGCTGATGAGAAGCGTGGACAACGATAGACGCTATGCACCGCCGCGTGCGGCAGTTGGCGACGCGCTCGCCAGCGCCGCCGTGATCAAGGCCTGACTCCCTCGCTCGTGTCGCTCGATACGCTGTACACCGCCGAAACGCCCGAAGGCATTGCGCTCTCGCTGCGGCCGGCCGGCGTGGTGCCGCGCGTGCTGGCCTACATGGTCGACCTGAGCGTGCGGCTGGGCATCTACCTCGCCATCAGCATGGTGTCGGTTCCTTTCGGCGGCATGGGCCGGGGCCTGCTGCTCGTCAGCTACTTCCTGCTGGAGTGGTTCTACCCGGTGGTGTTCGAGCTGATGCGGGCCGGCGCCACGCCAGGCAAGCGCATGTTCGGCCTGCAGGTGGTGATGGACTCCGGGTTGCCGGTGACGCCGGCTGCATCCATCACCCGCAACCTGCTGCGTGCGGCCGATTTCTTTCCGTTCCTGTACGCCTTCGGCCTCGTCTCGATGCTGCTGCGGCGCGACTTCAAGCGCCTTGGCGACCTGGCCGGCGGCACGCTGGTCGTCTACCGCGAGACGGTGGCGCTGCACGGCGAGCTGCCCGCCGCGCCCGCCATGGCACCGGCGCGCGCCCTGGCGCCGAGCGAACAGGCAGCGATCGTGGCCTGGGCCGGCAGGGCCTCGCGGCTGACGCCGGCGCGGCTGGACGAGCTGGCCGTGCTCGCACGCTCCATCACGCCGAACCATGCGGGCGACGCCACGCAGCAACTGCTCGGCGTGGCGCAATGGCTGGTCGGCCACCGCCGTGGAGGCAGCCGATGACGCCTCTGCTGTTCGAAACGCAGAACGCGCCGCTCTGGAAAGAGCTGGAAGCGGCACTCGACCGCGCCGAAAACAAGCGCCTGCCCAAGCAGCACGACAAGACTGCGGCCAAGGTGAAGCGGCCGCCACTCGACGGCGCACGCCTGGCCGAGCTGTACCGCCGCAGCTGCGAGCACCTGGCGTTGGCGCAGGCGCGCGCCTACCCGATCCACCTGACGCAGCGGCTCGAATCGCTGACGCAGCGGGCGCACCGTTTGATCTACCGCCGCCACGACTACGGCCTGGGGCGGCTGAAGCAGCTGGTGCTGGTCGACTTCCCGCAGAGCGTGCGGGCGCACCGCTGGTACCTGCTGGCCGCCACGCTGCTGTTCGTGCTGCCGATGATCGCGGTGGGCTGGGCCACCTGGCGCGACCCGGGCTTCATTCTTCACCTCGCCGACGCGCAACAGGCGCAAGAGTTCGACAGCATGTACGACGAAAGCGCCAGCGCCTTCGGCCGCACCCGCGATGCGTCGACCGACTGGCAGATGTTCGGCTACTACGTGATGCACAACATCGGCCTCGGCTTCCAGTGCTTTGCGGGCGGCCTGTTCGCCGGCATCGGCAGCGTTTTCTTCCTGGTGTTCAACGGCGTGTTCTTCGGCGGCGTGGCCGGCTACCTCACGGCGCGTGGCCACGGCGAGAACTTCTACTCCTTCGTCGTCACGCACGGCGCCTTCGAGCTGACGGCCATCGTGCTCTCGGGGGCAGCGGGCCTTCGGCTCGGCTACGCGCTGCTGGCGCCCGGCCGGCGCACACGAGTCGAAGCGCTGAAGCATGCCGCCGGCGACGCCATCACCGTGATCTACGGCGTGATCGGCATGCTGGTTGCCGCTGCGGCAGTCGAGGCCTTCTGGTCATCGGCGCGCTGGCTGGAGCCGGCGGTGAAATACGGCGTGGGCGCCCTTTGCTGGGCGTTGGTGCTTGCCTACCTCGGCTGGCAAGGCCGGCCGGCCAAGGGCAGTGGAGCGCACGATGCGGGTTGACGCCATTGCCGTCGAGCTGCGGCCACGCCCGATGTGGGAGGCCGCCGACCTGGGCGTACGCCTGCTGCAGTCGAACGCGCGCTCGGTGTGGCGCAGTTGTGCGCCGGTGTATGCGGTGGTGTTCGCGCTGGCGCTCGCCACGGTGGAGATCTCACCCTGGCTGCCCAGCCTGATCATCTTCTGGTTGAAACCCTGGCTGGACCGCAGCGTGCTCTTCGTGCTGTCGCGCGCCGTGTTCGGGCAGTCCACGCGCGCCTCCGACCTCTGGCAGGCCCAGCGCAGCGTGTGGTGGCAGCAGTTGTTCAGCACGCTGCTGTGGCGCCGGTTGTCGCCGTGGCGCTCGTTCACGCAACCGATCTACCAGCTGGAAGGCCAGCGCGGCGCGGCGCGGAAACAGCGCCGCACACAGCTGCTGCGTAGCCAGCGCGGCGCGGCGGGCGGCATGCACTTCGCGTTTGCCAACATCGAGGTCGCGCTGATGTTCGGCCTGCTGGCCATGACCCTGTGGTTCGCGCCGGAAGAGGCCCGCGGCAACCTGTTCACCTGGCTGGCGCGCGACGACAGCGTGGGCGCGGCACTCTGCCTGGCTGGCGCGTACGGCACCGCTGTGGCGGTGCTCGAGCCTTTCTACGTGGCCGCCGGTTTTGCGATGTACCTCAACCGCCGGGTGCAGCTCGAGGCCTGGGACATCGAGCAGGAGTTCCGCCGTGCGTTCTAGAGCGTGCCTGCTCGCTCTCGTGTTGATGGCCGGCAGCGTGAATGCGGCCGAGCCGGCTGCCTCGGCACCCACGCGCGAGCAGGTGAACGCCGAGATCGAGAAGCTGCGCGCCGACCCCGACCTCTCGGGCGTTCACAAGCAGAAGACGCTGCGCTTCAAGAAAGACAAGCCTGACCCGAAACAGAAGGCCGAGCCGAGCAGCTTGCCCGACTGGTTGCGCAACTTCGCGCGCTGGATGACCGAAGCCGGCCGCGCGGTGGTGTGGGTGCTCGCGGCACTGGCGGTAGCGCTCTTCATCGTGGGACTGCGGCACTGGATCCGCGTGCGGGCCGGCGCCGTGAAGGGCGCGCATGCCGCACTGCCCAGCCACGTGCGCGACCTCGACATCCGCCCCGAAAGCCTGCCCGACCAGATCGGCGCAGCGGCCGCGGCACTGTGGCAGCGCGGTGAGCACCGCGCCGCGTTGTCGCTGTTGTACCGCGGCGCGCTGTCGCGGCTGGTGCATCAGCACGCCGTGCCGATCCGCGCCGCCAGCACCGAGGGCGAATGCATGGCCCTGGCCGCAGCCCGGCTGGCGCCTGAGCGCAGCGCCTTCTTCGGCCGGCTGGTGACCGCCTGGCAGCTGGCGGTCTATGGCGCGCGCCTGCCCGAATCGAGCAGCGTGCTCGCCTTGTGCGCCGACTTCGACACACAGTTTCGCGCCGCTCCGCTGGCGCAACCCGCAGCATGAGCACGTTCACGGTGAACCGCGATTGGCTGCTGCGCGGCTTGCTGGTGGCGCTGGTGCTCGGCGCCGTCGCATGGCTGGCCTCGTGCACCGAATGGGTCGAGGTGGAAGTGCCGATTCCTCCACATGGCGAGGCCGCGAAGAACGACCTCTACGTCACCCAGCAGCTGGTGCGCCGGCTGGGTGCCACGGTGGCCACGCCGACCAGCCTGGCCAAGCTGCCGCCGCCGCAGGCCACGCTGCTGCTGAACTCGTGGTACTGGGACCTCTTCCCCGAGCGCGCGCAGCAGCTCAAGGCCTGGGTCGAGGGCGGCGGCCACCTGGTGATGTATGCCGGCGACATCAACCACAAGCAGTTGAAGGCCTGGCTGCCGATCCAGCGCGTGGACCCGCCGGCCAAGCCGCGCCGGCCCGCCGCCAGTGCGCCGGCGGCTACCGAGGATGACGATGACATGGACGAAGACGACGACACCCCGGCACCAAGTGCCGCACCCGCATCGTCTCCCACCATCTTCAGGCCGAACACGCCCCCTTGTCACGATGGCCGTGAGCCCGACACCGTGCCCGCCAGCTACCCGGAGCCCCGCCAGCCATTCAAGGTGTGCACCTGGATGCGCTTCAACTGGACCGTGCGCGCCACCGTGGCGCCGTCGTGGCTCCTGGAGGGCGACGGCAACCTCTGGGCAGTGCGCGCGCCGCTGGGCCGCGGACAAGTCACGGCCCTGATGCCCTCCGGCCTACTGAGCAACGACATCGTGCTGCGCGGCGACAACGCCCTGCTGGCCGTGGCCGCACTCCAAGCCCGCCAGGGCGCCGACATCTGGTTCGTCACCGAAGAGAAGCGCCCGCACCTCTTGCGCTGGCTGTGGCACGAAGCCTGGGTGGCGGTGCTGCTGGCCGCCGCCGCGCTGGCGTTGGCGCTGTGGCGCGGCGCGCGGCGCTTCGGGCCGCTGGCGACAGCCGCCACGCCGGGCCGCCGATCGATGGCCGAGCAGATCGCAGGCACCGCGCAGTTCCTGCGCCGCGAGGGGCCGGAAGCCCTGCTCGCGGCCCAGATCCGTGCCCTGGAGACCGTGGCGCGCAGCCATGTGCGCCACTACGACAGGCTCGGCCGCACCGAGCGAGCGCTGGCGATTGCGCAGGCTACGAGCCAGAACGCCCAGGCGCTCGGCCTGGCGCTGGACAAGAGCCTGGCGCGCCGCCGCGTCGACCTGCCCGCCACGCTGGAATTGCTTGAAACCGCGCGCCGCTTGCTGCTGCAGCGCGACCCCACACCCCGCAAATAAGGAAGACCATGCAGATCAAACCCACGGACCTGAGCCGCGCGGCCGAGTTGCTCGACGAGTTGCGCAACGAAGTCGGCAAGGCGGTGGTCGGCCAGCGGCAGGCGGTCGGTCAGATCCTGGTGGCGCTGGTCGCCTCGGGCCATGTGCTGATCGAAGGCGTGCCCGGCCTGGGCAAGACGCTGCTGGCGCGCTCGCTGGCCAAGGCCATGTCGCTCAGCTATGCGCGCGTGCAGTTCACGCCCGACCTGATGCCATCGGACATTACCGGCCATTCGGTGCTCGAATCACGCGGTGATGCCGGCACGCCCATCGGCGCGCTGCGCGTTCACCGCGGGCCGGTGTTCACCAACCTGCTGTTGGCCGACGAAATCAACCGCGCACCGGCCAAGACGCAGAGCTCGCTGCTCGAGGTGATGCAGGAGTACCAGGTCACGCTCGAAGGCCAGACGCTCGCGCTGCCGCGGCCCTTCATGGTGCTGGCCACGCAGAACCCGATCGACACCGAAGGCACCTACCCGCTGCCCGAGGCGCAGCTCGACCGCTTTCTGTTCAAGATCGACATCGGCTACCCGCCGCACGACGAAGAGACCGCCATCGTCAAGCGCACGACCGAGCAGCAGACGGGCGACCAGTTCCCGCTGGAAGCCATCAGCCCCAGGCTCGACGAGCGCATGGTGCTGGCGCTGCAGCGCATGGTGGCGTTCATTCGCGTCGACGACAAGGTGCTCGACTACGCAGTGCGCATCGTGCGCGCCACGCGCAGCTGGCCGGGCCTGGCCTCGGGCTCAGGGCCGCGCGGCGCGATTGCGCTGGTGCGGGCCGCGCGTGCCACCGCGCTGATGCAGAGCCGCGATTTCGTGACACCGGACGACATCAAGCAGCACGCACTCGCCGCGCTGCGCCACCGCGTGCAACTGGCGCCGGATGCGCAGCTCGAAGGGCGCGAAGTCGGCGAACTGCTGGCGGCGGTGCTCGACAGCGTCGAGGCTCCCCGCCTGTGAGTTGATCCGAATGCGCCAGATCATCCCCAGCCGCAACACGGTGCTGGCGCTCGCCGCAGCGGCCGCGCTGTGCGCCATCGCGCTCGCGGTCGGCGTGCCCTTGGAGAGGGTGGCGCTGGCAGCCGCGGTGGCGCTCGGCCTGGGTGTGGCCTGGTTGGCCATCGACGTGTGGCGCACGCTGAGCGCATGGCAACGCCACCCGCTGCGCACCGTGCGCGCCCTGCCCGACGCACTGGCCCTCGGCGTACCCCGCGCGCTGCAGCTCACGCTGGTGAACGATGGCCCGCTGCCGTGGGTGGTCGACCTCTTCGATGAAGTCGACCCTCGCCTCGACTTCGAGGGCCTGCCACAGCATCTGCAATTGCCCGCGGGCAAGAAGCTCGAGCTGCGCTACACCGTCACGCCGCGCCAGCGCGGGCCGGTGCAATTGGGGGCCACCCAATTGCGGCTGCGGTCCCGAGGCGGCAGCTTCGAGTTGCGGCGCACCATCGGCACGGGGCAACGCCTGCACGTCTACCCCAACTTCGCGGCGGTCGCGCGCTATGCGTGGCTGGCCGGCGACCGGAGGCTGGCGCAGATCGGCATCAAGACCTACCCGAAGCGCGGCATGGGCACCGACTTCAAGCAGCTGTCGGACTACAAGGTCGGCGACCCGATCCGCCACATCGACTGGAAGGCCACGCTGCGCCACCAGCGCCCCATCGTGCGCGAGTTCCAGGACGAACGCGACCAGTGCGTGATCTTCCTGCTCGACTGCGGGCGCCGCATGCGCGCCGACGAGGGCGTGGCCAGCGTCGACGGCAGCCACTTCGACCAGGCGCTGAACGCGCTGATGCTGCTGAGCTACGTCGCGCTGAAAGAAGGCGACGAGGTCGGCGCCATCACCTTCGGCAACGCGCCCGGCCAGCAGCGCCGCTTTGCCCCGCGCAAGGGAGGCGCCACGCTGAACGCGCTGATGGCGCGGCTCTACGACATCGAGCCCAGCGCCACCCACTCCGACTACCTGATGGCCGCACAAGACCTGCTGCGCGCCCAGCACAAGCGCGCGCTGGTGATCGTGCTGACCAACTTCCGCGACGAAGATGCGGCCGAGCTGACCCCGGCGCTGAAGCTGCTGCGCACGCGGCACCTGGTGATGGTGGCCAGCTTGCGTGAAAGGGTGCTGCGCGAGCTGAGCACACAGGCCATCACGCAGGACCGGCACGCCATCGAGGTGGCGGGGGCGCACCTGTTCTCCCAAGCCCGCAGCGATGCATTCCAGCGCGTCGTGGGGCACGACGCGCTGTCGGTCGATGTGGAGCCGGCACAGCTGGCCGTAAGCCTCGTGAACCGCTATCACGCGGTGAAGCGCGCCGGGTTGCTGTAGCGGCGGGCACTCGTTAGCATCAGGATTGCGCAATCACCCAGCGCGATTCACAACGAAACACCTTTGAGGGAGAAGTTTGATGGCAACCGAGAATCCTTACGTCCCACCGAACGCGAACGTCGCCGATGTCGGCAGCGATCTTCTTGGCCCCGGGAAGCACCTTCTGAAGCAACAAGTGCGGCGCTTGTCACCGCATCAGAATGCCAAGGTATTCGCCGTCCTGTTTGCGGTGAGTTCGTTGATCTTCGTGGTGCCCTTTGGCCTCATCACGATGGCGACACTGCCGAAAGGGGCTGGCTTCGGTTCATTCATTTTTCTCGCTTTCCCCGTGATTTATCTGGTCTTCGGCTACATCTCAACTGCCATCGGCTGCGCAATCTACAACATGCTCTTCAAGTACATCGGCGGCTTCGAGTACGAGTCGGAAGCTGAGCACTCCTGAGAGGAAGCAACGCCCATGGCCAACCGCCTCACGCAGATCGCCACGCGCACCGGCGACGACGGCACCACCGGCCTCGGCGACGGCACGCGCGTCGCCAAGGACCATCTGCGTGTGCAGGCCATGGGTGATGTGGACGAGTTGAATTCGCACATCGGCGTGCTGCTCGCCGAGCCGCTGCCCGATGGCGTGCGCGACTTGCTCGTGGTGATCCAGCACGAACTCTTCAACCTCGGTGGCGAACTCTCGATCCCTGGGTATGAGTTGCTCAAGGGCGATGCGGTGCTGCGGCTCGACGAGGCGCTCGCAGAGCACAACGCCACGCTGCCGCGGCTGAAGGAGTTCATTCTTCCCGCCGGCACACGCAGCGCGGCTGTGGCGCATGTGTGCCGCACCGTGGCTCGGCGCGCCGAGCGCGCGGTGGTGGCGCTGGCTGCAGTCGAGACCGTCCGTGCCGAGCCACGCCAGTACCTGAACCGCCTCAGCGACCTGCTGTTCGTGCTGGCCCGTGTGCTCAACCGCGCCAACCTCGACGGGCTGGGCGGTGACGATGTGTACTGGCGCAGCGAGCGCCTCGCCCGGGACGAAGGCGAAACCGGCTGAGACAGCCGCTCAGCCGCGCCGCTGCTTGACCGCGCTGTGCAACACGTCCAGCACCGTCAACGAATCGTCCCAGCCGATGCAGGCGTCGGTGATGCTCTGGCCGTAGGTCAGCGCCGCCGGGTCGTCCTTGCCGGCGCTGAACTTCTGCGCTCCGGCCTTCAGGTGGCTCTCGACCATCACGCCGAAGATGCGGCGTGAACCGCCGCCGATCTGCGAGGCCACGTCGCGCGCCACGTCGATCTGGCGTTCGTGCTGCTTGCTGCTGTTGGCATGCGAGCAATCGACCATCAGCGTGGTGGGCAGCTTGGCGGCTTCGAGGTCGTTGCAAGCGGCTTCCACGTTCGCTGCGTCGTAGTTGGGCGTCTTGCCGCCGCGCAGGATCACATGGCAGTCTTTGTTGCCCTTGGTCTCGACGATGGCCACCTGGCCGTTCTTGTGCACCGACAAGAAATGGTGCGGCCGCGCTGCCGCCTGGATGGCGTCGGTCGCGATGCGGATGTTGCCGTCGGTGCCGTTCTTGAAGCCGATGGGCGCCGACAGGCCCGAGGCCAGCTCGCGGTGCACCTGGCTTTCGGTGGTGCGCGCGCCGATGGCGCCCCAGCTGATCAGGTCGCCGATGTACTGCGGCGAGATCACGTCGAGGAACTCGCTGCCGGCCGGCACGCCAGCGCGGTTGATCTCGGTCAGCAGCTGGCGCGCGATGCGCAGGCCTTCGTCGATGCGGTAGCTCTCGTCGAGGTAGGGGTCGTTGATCAGACCCTTCCAGCCGACGGTGGTGCGCGGCTTCTCGAAGTAGACGCGCATCACGATCTCGAGCGTGCCGGCATATTTCTCGCGCTGCTCGCGCAGGCGGCGGGCGTATTCCACAGCCGCGACGGGGTCGTGGATGGAACACGGGCCGATGATGACCAGCAGGCGATCGTCCTTGCCCGACATGATGTTCTTGATGCGCTGGCGCGTTTCGGCGATGAGCGTTTCGGCAGCGGTGCCGCGGATGGGGAAGAAGCGCACCAAGTGCTCGGGGGGAGGGAGGGGCATCACGTCCTTGATCCTTTCATCGTCGGTCTGGCCTGTCTTGTCGACGGGCGCAGACCAACCCTCGGCGGCGCTGGCGGACTTGGCGTTCATGGCTGGTTTCCTCGCGGTGACGTTGGTTGTTTTCTTCAGGGGCAAAAAAAAACCGCCGGGGCTTTGCCGGCGGTTTTTTGAGTTCGGTGCGTTCTTCTTTTGACTACGCGCTCGTCTCTCCGCCGGGTGTGGGCGAGAACCAAAAGTAGCCAAAGAAGAAGACGGCAGAACGCATGACCCGAAATGTAGCACGGCATTCATGGAGCCACCCAGTCGCTTCACTCCTGCTCCCAAGGAGCGCCAACTCGACGGCCGGGCGAAGCCCGTTCCGTGAGTTGTTGCTTGATAACAGCCGGCGCGTTGCGTGGCTGGTGTTCACGCAGTGCCACCCACGGTGAGTCTGTCGATGCGAAGGGTAGGTTGGCCGACGCCGACGGGCACGCTCTGGCCTTCTTTGCCGCACACGCCCACGCCGGTGTCGAGCTTCATGTCGTTGCCGATCATGCTGACGCGTGTGAGCGCATCGGGGCCGTTGCCGATGATGGTCGCGCCCTTCACCGGGTACTGGATCTTGCCGTTCTCGACCCAGAAGGCCTCGGACGCCGAGAACACGAATTTGCCGCTGGTGATGTCGACCTGGCCGCCGCCGAAGTTGGTGGCGTAGAGGCCGCGCTTCAGGCCGGCGATGATTTCTTCCTTCGTCTTGTCGCCGCCCAGCATGTAGGTGTTGGTCATGCGCGGCATCGGCACGGCGGCATAGCTTTCGCGGCGGCCGTTGCCGGTGGGCGCCACACCCATCAGGCGGGCGTTCATCGAGTCCTGGATGTAGCCCTTCAAGATGCCGTCTTCGATCAGCACGTTGCGCTGGCTGGCGTTGCCTTCGTCGTCAACGTTCAGCGAGCCACGGCGATCGGGAATGGTGCCATCGTCGAGCACCGTCACGCCCTTGGCCGCCACGCGCTGGCCGATGCGGCCGCTGAAGGCGCTCGAGCCCTTGCGGTTGAAGTCGCCTTCCAGCCCGTGGCCGATGGCTTCGTGCAGCAGCACGCCGGGCCAGCCCGGGCCGAGCACCACGCTCATCTCGCCGGCCTTGGCAGGGCGGGATTCGAGATTGGTGAGCGCAGCCTTCACGGCGTCGTCGACATAACTCTCGATCATCGCGTCGTGGAAGTAGCCCAGCCCGAAGCGGCCGCCGCCACCGCCGCTGCCCACCTCGCGGCGCACTTCGCCGGCGATGGTCTGCTCGGCAATCACGGTGACCGACAGGCGCACCAGCGGCCGCACATCCGCCGCCAAGGTGCCGTCGGCACGCGCAACCAGCACCACGTCGTATTCCGCGGCCACGCCTGCCATGACCTGCTTGATGCGCGGGTCCTTGGCGCGAGCGAGTTTCTCGACCTTCTCGAGCAGTGCGACCTTCTGCGTGCTGTCGAGCGTGGCGATCGGATCCATCGGCGCGTAGAGCACGCGGCTGCCAGCCACATGGTGCTTGCCGGTGATCTTGACGCTCTTGCTCTGCCCTGCGGCGGCGATGGTGCGCACGGTCTGCGCGGCATCCAGCAAGGCGGCTTCAGAGATGTCGTCGGAGTACGCGAAGGCCGTCTTCTCACCCGCCACCGCGCGCACGCCGACACCCTGGTCGATGCCGAAGCTGCCTGACTTGACGATACCTTCTTCGAGACTCCACCCCTCGCTGCGTGTGTACTGGAAGTACAGGTCGGCGTCGTCGATGCGGTGCTCGGCGATCGTCGCCAGCGCCCGCGACAAGGTCGCGTCGGTCAGGCCGAAGGGTTCAAGCAACAGCGACCTGGCGACCGCCAGACGCTCGATGGTGGGTTCGCGGGAGATCATCCGTTCATTGTAGGAGTCGCATTGCCGGCTGCGTAGCCCAAAGACCCTGCTGAGCCGAGTCACAGATCTTTACCTTGAACCTGTATGCCACCGGGGTGGAGCTTTCGTTGAGGTGGTGTGCGGCACACAAACCATTCACAAACGCAAGCTTCAAGGACACACACCATGTTGAACTTCAAGACCCTGGCCGTCAGTGCCACCCTCGCCATTGCCAGCATCGGCGCCTTTGCCCAGACCGCGGCAGCCCCGGCCACCCCGAAGGTCGACGCCCGCGAAGCCAACCAGGAAAAGCGCATCGAACAAGGCGTGGCTTCGGGCCAGCTGAATGCCAAGGAAACACATCGCCTGGACAAGGAACAAGCTGCGATCACCAAGGCTGAAACCAAGGCCAAGGCCGACGGCAAGGTCACCAAGCACGAGCGCCGCAAGATCAACAAGATGCAGAACGCTGCTAGCCAGGACATCCACGCTCAAAAGCACGACACGCAGACGGCCAAGTAAAAAGGCCCCCCCCAGTCGCTCTCACTCCTGCCCCCGAGGGGCTGAGCCCGGACACGAATAGTCCAGTGGACTGGTCGTGCCTGACGAAGGGTCGGGCCTCCTGGCCCGACGCGGCCTGCAAGGCCCACCCTGCGGCCCGGCAAAGCCGGTTCCGCGGGCGTTGCTGGATGGGCGAGTCGCTTCGCTTTCGCGAACACATCAACCGTTGTCGGCTTCAGCTTTCAGTGTCAATGCTCTTGCGTAGAGGGCATTCCGCGCTGCGCCTGTGAGCTCGGCGGCCAAGGCCACAGCTTGTTTAAGTGGCAACTCGGCCAGCAGCGTGCGCAGAGTGGCGTCGTGGGCAGCGACACCGTCGTCGGCTGCTGCTGGCTTGAGCGCATGCACCACCAGCACGAACTCGCCGCGTGAGCGGTTCGGGTCGGCGGCCAGCCAGGCTGGTAGCTCGGATGCGAGCATCGTCGACACCGTCTCGAATTGTTTGGTGAGTTCGCGGCACAGCGTGACGCTGCGGGCCGGGCAGGCTTCGGCCAGTCCTTGCAGCAACGACTCGATTCGATGCGGGGCTTCGAACAGAACCTGGGTGTCATTGCACGAGGCCAGTGCCTTCAGGGCCTGCGCACGTTCAGCGCCGCGTGTGGGCAGGAAGCCGGTGAACACGAAGCCTGCGCCCACCGTGTCGCCCGCCACGCTCAGTGCGGCCAGCGCACTGCTGGCGCCAGGCAGTGGAATGCAGCGATAACCCTCTGCTTGCGCCGCCGCAACGAGCGCTGCGCCGGGGTCGCTGACAGCCGGCGTACCTGCGTCGCTGATGTAGGCCACGCGCTCGCCGCGAGCCAGCCGCGCGAGCACGTCGCCTGCGGCTTCGCGCTCGTTGTGTTCGTGCACGGCGAGCAAGGGTTTGTCCAGGCCCAGATGGCGCAACAGGGGCGCACTGTGCCGCGTGTCTTCGCAGGCCACCGCATCGACCAGCGACAGCACGTGAATGGCCCGCAAGCTCATGTCGGCCAGGTTGCCGATCGGCGTGGCGACGATGTACAGCGCCCCTGCGGGATACTGCTGCATGCCCGCGGCCGCCTGGGCCGCTTGCAGCATCAACGAAGGAGCGGTAGTCACGGCGGTGGGAATGTCCAAACAGACGACAAAAGGGACGGGGGACGAGGCGGAAGCACAGGCCCTGGCACACCTCACACGCCACGGCCTCAAGCTGTTGCAGCGCAATTATCGGGTGGCCGCCGGCCCCAACGCCCGAGGCGGCGAGGTCGACCTGATTGTGCGCGAGCGCGACGGCACCCTGGTTTTCGTCGAGGTGCGTGCGCGCAGCGGGCCGAGCCACGGCGGCGCGGCCGGCAGCGTGACACGCAGCAAGCAACGCCGTGTCATTTATGCAGCGCAGCATTACCTGCTGCAGTTCGCCTCGCCGCCGCCCTGCCGCTTCGACGTGGTGGCCATCGAGGCCGACACCTTGCAATGGTTTCGGGGCGCGTTTGAGGCGGAGTGAACGCCTGTGCAGGGGAACCAGGTGAGCAAGGTGCGTGTCATATGATCGATGTCCATGCTCGAACAACGCATCCAACAGCAATTCTTCGACAGCGCCGATCTGAAGTACGCGGCCGCTGAGATCCTGTCGCGCCCGATTGCCGATGCCGTGAGCGCGGTGGTGGGTTGCATCACCGCCGGCGGCAAGGTGCTGGCCTGCGGCAACGGCGGCTCGGCCAGCGACGCGCAGCACTTCGCCGCCGAATTCATCGGCCGCTTCGAACGAGAACGGCCCGGGCTGGCAGCGATTGCGCTGACCACCGACACCTCGATCCTCACGGCCATCGGCAACGACTACAGCTTCGTCGAGATCTTCTCGAAGCAGGTGCAGGCTTTGGGGCAGCCAGGCGACGTGCTGGTCGCCATCACCACCAGCGGCAATTCGGCCAACGTGCTGGCCGCGGTGGAGGCGGCGCACGCCAAGGAGATGACGGTCATCGCCTTCACCGGCCGCGGCGGCGGCAAGATGAATGAGTTGCTGACCGAAACCGACGTGCACATCTGTGTACCTCACGAACGCACGGCTCGCATTCAAGAAGTACACATCCTCGCACTGCACTGCCTGTGCGATGCCGTGGATCTGCAATTGCTCGGAGAACAGGAAAACACATGACCCGATTGACTTTTCGACGCGCCGCCGTGATCTGCACGCTGGCCGCTACCACGGCCCTGTCTGGTTGCGTTGCCTTGCTGGTGGGCGGCGCCGTGGTGGGCGGCTCGCTTGTCGCCACCGACCGCCGCAGTTCGGGCACGCAGCTCGATGACCAGTCCATCGAGCTGAAAGCGAGTTCTCGGGTGCGCGAGGTTCTCGGCGACCGCGGCCACGTGAACGCGACCAGCTACAACCGCATGGTGCTGCTCAGCGGCGAGGTGCCGACGGAAGAGAACAAGGCCGCCGTCGAGCAGGCCGTTGCCAAGATCGACAACGTGCGCTCGGTGTTCAACGAGTTGTCGGTCCAGACAGCCAGTTCGCTGAGCAACCGCTCCAACGACGCGCTGGTCACCAGCAAGGTGAAGGCCACGCTGGTCGACGCCGGCGACATCTCCGCCAACGCGTTCAAGGTCGTCACCGAGCGCGGCACGGTCTATCTGATGGGCCGCGTCACGGAGCGCGAGGCCGAGCGGGCCTCGGACCTCACGCGCAGCATCAGCGGCGTGCAGAAGGTGGTGCGCGTGCTCGAGGTGATCAGCGAGGCCGAACTGGCCGAGCTGAACCCGCGCGGCGCGCCTAAAAAGTAGGCCCCCAGTCGCTCGCCACCCTGAGCCCGGGAGACCCGTGCTCGGGCGTTGCTTGATCCTATTTTCCTCAGTTACCCAGTCGCCAAGGCGGTCAGCCCGAGGTTTGGCTTGGGTGCACAAGCCAATATTCGCTCGACGATGTAGTGCACGAGGGCGAACCATCGCTGGGGTTTGGTCAACTGCGGCGCGGTGGCCTGAATGAGCTGCAAGCCATGACGAACATTGGCCACGAGCGCCTTGATCTGGGTCGCGGCTTCGTGCGTGATGGTCAGCAAGATCTTCTTCTGGCCGCCATGGCTGGTCATGCGCCCCACCGCACTGAGCAGCTTGGGGCGGCTCGTGATGGCCTCCAGCCGCGTCTTGGGATGAGCCAGCCGCACGTACCAGCTCCACCAGTTGTAGACCAGCGCCACGGCCCGCGCACTGAGCGCGCAGCGCTCGATGTCGTGCGTGCTGTAGCCGCCCCAGCCCCACTGGTTCTTGATCTCGTCGAAGCCGTTCTCGCAATCGGCCCGGTCACGGTAGAGCTGGCCGATGTTCTCGATCTCGTAGTGTGCGTTGCACACCAAGACCGCGTACTCCCAGCTCTTGACCGGCTCGTTCTCGTCGATGAAGTGCAGTTCGGCCTGCACTTGATCCTTGCTCTTGCGCCCACCCTTCTTGACCTCGACGATCAGGTCGGTCTTGCGCGCGCGGCGCATCACGATGACGCGTCGGCGTTGGCTCCAGCCCGTGAGCCGCAGCTCGTCTTCGCAGGCCTCCCAGCCCTGACCCACACTGCACCAGTCGCGTCGCGTCCATTGCCGCTGCACCAACTTCTTGACACCCGCGCTCTGGCGCAGCTTGAACAGGTAGGGCTGGTTGATGGCCTCCAGCGCGCTCATCTCGCCTTCGCTGCCGAAGGCGCAGTCGCCTCGAACCAGCTTGGGGCGCTGCGCTTGAGGCATGCCCTCCAGCAGCGCCAGCAGCCCGGGCCGCGCATGCACCGGGCTGTGCCGGTTGCCGGGCTCGAGCTGCGCATCGAGCACGAGCCGCAGGTTGCCGATCCAGTAGGTGTGGATGGCATGGCTGGGCCGCCCGGGCTTGTGCGGGTTGTAGCTGACCACGGCACCGTCTTGCTTGCCGTACAGCACCTTGATCGTCGTGTCGCAATCCAGAATCCACGGCGTGGTGGTGGCCTGCGCGATGCTGTGCTTGAGCTGGTCCTGCATCCACTGCGTCGAGCGTGCAAGCTGCGCTTGTTGCGCCGCGCGCTGCGACTCGGTGTGCTTGGCATCGGGCGTGGGTGCGATGGCGCTCAGTGCTCGACGCAGGCTGTCGTCGCCGATGATTCTGTTCATCCCCAGGATGCTCGGGGCCACACCATCGCCGCGCAGTGCGCCCACATGGGCGTAGCGGCAATGCCCGTCCAGGATCGACAGCATCCAGGTGCCGAGCACGTCGACCAGTTCAGGCGCGTTCGGGCTCGTGTAGCTCAAGGGGCAGTTCTTGAGCCATCGCTCGAACAACCCCGTCGTCTCCAGGTACTCGGCGAAGAAGGCCAGTTGACCCAGCGCCGTCGCGCTGCCTCGCTGGTCCCAGCGCACCGTGAACACGCCCCCCGGCGTGTTCACACGCATGTCCTCGTCCACAGGTTCGACCGTCGTGTCGATGGCCTCTTGGCAGGCCGCAGCCACCGCCTTCACCGCTTTGACCGGTGCCAACTTGCGCTCACCCATCGGGTGCCCCCTCGTGTCGTTCGCAAACCCGCGCCAAGTCTACGTTTGCGCCATATTGAAACCAGTCAACTGAGGAAAATAGGTTGATGGGTCCTTCGCTCAGCTCAGACGCTTGATCAGGCTCGACGTGTCCCAGCGCTGGCCGCCCAGGGCCTGGACGTCGGCATAGAACTGGTCGACCAGCGCCGTCACCGGCAGCCGGGCGCCGTTGCGCTTGGCTTCGTCGAGCACCAGGCCCAGGTCTTTGCGCATCCAGTCGACGGCAAAGCCGAAGTCGAACTTGCCATCGATCATCGTGGGGCCGCGGTTGTCCATCTGCCAGCTCTGGGCCGCGCCCTTGCCGATGACGCCGAGCACGGCCTTCATGTCCAGCCCGGCCTTGTTGCCGAACGCAATCGCCTCGGCCAGGCCTTGCAGCAGCCCGGCGATGCAGATCTGGTTGACCATCTTCGCGAGCTGGCCCGCGCCGCTCTCGCCGAGCAAGGTCACGGCCTTCGAGAACGCCATCGCGACAGGCTGAATGGTTGCGAAGGCCGCGGCATCGCCGCCGCACATCACCGTCAGCACACCGTTGACGGCACCCAGGTTGCCGCCCGACACCGGCGCATCGATGAACTGCAAGCCGCGCCGGCTCGCTTCGGCACTGAGTTCGCGGGCCACAGCGGCAGACGCGGTGGTGTGGTCCACGAAGATCGCGCCCGGCTTCATGCCGGCAAAGGCGCCGCGCTCACCGGTCGTCACGGCCCGAAGGTCGTCGTCGTTGCCCACGCAGCAGAAGACGATGTCGGCACCGTTGACTGCGGCCTGCGGCGTGGCGTCGCTGGTGCCGCCGTACTCGCCCACCCACTGCGCCGCTTTCTTGGCGCTGCGGTTGTAGACCGTGACCTGGTGGCCTGCGCGCTGCAGGTGCCCCGCCATCGGATAGCCCATCACACCCAGGCCCAGAAAGGCAACGCGTTTTGCGGGGATGGGCTCGTATGTTTTGCTGCTCATGGCGAATCGAATCCAGGGAAGTTGAGAAGGAACGCTGAAAAGAGAAACGGCCCCGTCAGAGGCCGTTGTCGGTTCAGCGAGATGCTCGTTTATACGATGGTGAGGTGTTCGGTCCCGGCGGACAGGTCGGAGCTGCGCGCGCGGTTGCTGTTCAGCTTGATCTGCAGCCGCAGATCGTTCACCGAATCGGCGTTGCGAAGCGCGTCTTCGTAGGTGACCATCTGGTTCTCGTAGAGGTCGAACAAGCTCTGGTCGAAAGTCTGCATGCCGAGTTCGCGCGACTTCTTCATGATCTCCTTGATCTCCGCCACTTCGCCCTTGAAGATCAAGTCGGAGATGAGCGGGGTGTTGAGCATGATCTCGACTGCGGCAATGCGCCCGCGGCCTTCCTGGCGCGGCAGCAGGCGCTGAGACACCAGCGCCTTCAGGTTCAGCGACAAGTCCATCAGCAACTGGGCGCGCCGCTCTTCGGGGAAGAAGTTGATGATCCGGTCGAGAGCCTGGTTGGCGCTGTTGGCGTGCAGCGTGGCCATGCACAGGTGGCCGGTCTCGGCGAAGGCCACCGCATGTTCCATCGTTTCGCGGTCGCGGATTTCGCCCATCAGGATCACGTCGGGCGCCTGGCGCAGCGTGTTCTTCAGCGCCTGGCCCCAGCCGTCGGTGTCGATGCCCACCTCGCGTTGCGTCACGATGCAGTTCTTGTGCGGGTGCACGAACTCGACCGGGTCTTCGATGGTGATGATGTGGCCGAACGAGTTCTCGTTGCGGTAGTCGACCATGGCCGCGAGCGAGGTGCTCTTGCCCGAGCCGGTGGCCCCGACAAAGATGACCAGGCCGCGCTTGGTCATGGTCACGTCCTTCAGCACCTGCGGCAGGTTCAGGCTGTCGATGGTCGGCAGGGTCTGCGGAATGGTCCGCAGCACCAGGCCGACGTGGCCCTGCTGCACGAATGCATTGACGCGGAAGCGGCCGATGCCCTGCGGCGAGATCGCGAAGTTGCACTCCTTGGTGCGCTCGAACTCGGCGGCCTGCTTGTCGTTCATCACCGAGCGCGTCAGCGCCAGCGTGTGCTGGCTGGTCAGCGGCTGCGGCGACACCTTGGTCACCTTGCCGTCGACCTTGATGGCCGGCGGAAAGTCGGCGGTGAGGAACAAGTCGGAGCCGCTGCGCGACACCATCAGCCGCAGCAGGTCGTTGACGAATTTGGATGCCTGGTCTCTTTCCATGATGCCCTTCTTTCCTAGTTGCTCGACAGCAGGGCACTCAGGCGTGCGCTGACCTGCCGCAACCGCAGAGACAGCCGTCGCGACAGCGAGGCCAGCAAAGCCAAGCCAAGCCGCGGCTCGAACATGATCATCTCATCCAGGCGCTGTGCATCGACCACGGCCAATGTGCATGGCGTGAGTGTGGTGCAAGCCGAAAACCGTGCGCCGGCGTCGAGCAAAGACATCTCCCCCAGCATGTCGCCGGCGCGCGCTTCGGCCAGGCGGGCCCGGCCGCCCCAGGGCTGCACGCGGTCGACGGCGAGCATGCCTTCGAGCACGATCAGCATGTAGTCGCCTTGCTCGTCCTGCCCGATCACTTCCTGATTCACCGGCACGGTCACGAATTGCAGGTACTGGCTCATGCGCAGCAGCTCGTCGGGGCTGAGTGCGGCCACATAGCGGTCGGCGCCCCAGAGCTTGGCGAACAGCGGCTCGGCGAGCTTGCGGTCCAGCGGCTGGGCGTTCACTTCCTTGGCGCGCATGGCCCAGGTGGCCAGCACCTGGACATCGTCGCCACGCTCGGAGAATTGAGTCGAGAAGAAGCCCGAATCGGCCGGGTTGCTGTCACCCGGGTCGGCGGCCGGCCCGCGCTTGAGTCGGTCGAATAGTTTTTTCAAGGCGGTGGCCCTCGCTCGCGTCGGACGGTGGGAGGAACGGAGGCGGTCAGCCGGGGAAGTTTTCGGGGAACTTGGCCTTGGCGCGAGCTTCGGCGGGTGAAATGATGTTGCGCCGGACCAGGTCGGAAAGATTCTGGTCGAGCGTCTGCATGCCCATGGTGTTGCCGGTCTGGATCGACGAGTACATCTGGGCGATCTTGTTCTCGCGGATCAGGTTGCGGATGGCCGCCGTGCCCAGCATGATCTCGTGCGCCGCCACGCGGCCGCTGCCGTCTTTCAGCTTGCACAGCGTCTGCGAGATCACGCCGATCAGCGATTCGGACAGCATCGAACGCACCATCTCTTTTTCAGCCGCGGGGAACACGTCGACCACGCGGTCGATGGTCTTCGCCGCGCTCGAGGTGTGCAGCGTGCCGAACACGATGTGGCCGGTTTCGGCCGCGGTGAGCGCCAGGCGGATGGTTTCCAGGTCGCGCATTTCGCCGACCAGAATGCAGTCCGGGTCTTCGCGCAGCGCCGAGCGCAGCGCGTTGGCAAAGCTCAGCGTGTGCGGGCCGACTTCGCGCTGGTTGACCAGGCACTTCTTCGATTCGTGCACGAACTCGATCGGGTCTTCGACCGTCAGCACGTGGCCGTATTCGTTTTCGTTCAGGTGGTTGACCATCGCGGCCAGCGTGGTCGACTTGCCCGAGCCGGTGGGGCCGGTCACCAGCACCAGGCCGCGCGGCTTGAGCGCCAGGTCGGCGAACACCTTGGGCGTGTTGAGCTGCTCGAGCGTGAGGATCTTCGACGGAATGGTCCGGAACACGGCGCCGGCGCCGCGGTTCTGGTTGAACGCGTTGACGCGAAAACGCGCCAGACCCTGGATCTCGAACGAGAAGTCGCACTCCAGCGTTTCCTCGTAGCTCTTGCGCTGCGAGTCGTTCATGATGTCGTAGACCATCTCATGAACCTGCTTGTGTTCGAGCGGGTCGACGTTGATGCGACGCACGTCGCCGTGCACACGGATCATGGGCGGCAGGCCAGCTGACAAATGCAAGTCAGACGCTTTGTTCTTGACCGAGAACGCCAGCAGTTGGGTGATGTCCATGTGTCTCTTAAAGGGTTGCGGCCCGCATGCGCCGTCAACCAGCGCCACTGAGATAGGCTCGCGGGATTATGGCGACGATTGCAGCGAACATACAACAAGTGAGGGAGCGCATCGCCCGCGCCTGTGCGGCTGCACAACGGCCCGTGCAAAGCGTCACGTTGCTAACCGTAAGCAAAACTTTCAGCGCCGAAGCAGTGCGCGAAGCCTTTGCCGCCGGCGAGCGCCGCTTCGGCGAGAACTACGTGCAGGAAGGCGTCGACAAGATCGCCGCGCTGGCCGACCTGCGAGGGCAGATCGAATGGCACCTGATCGGGCCGCTGCAGAGCAACAAGACGCGCACCGTCGCCGAGAGCTTCGACTGGGTGCACAGCGTGGACCGGCTGAAGATCGCCGGACGGCTCAGCGAACAGCGCCCGCCGCACCTGCCGGCCTTGCAGGTCTGCCTGCAGGTCAACATCAGCCAGGAAGCGAGCAAGAGCGGCGTGGCGCCGGCTGAGGTGCCCGCCCTCGCGCAGGCCGTGGCCGCGCTGCCGCGCCTGCAGCTGCGCGGGTTGATGGCCATTCCCGAGCCCAGCGCCGGTGCTGCACCGCACCGGGCATTGCGCGAATTGCTGGCGCACTTGCGCAGCCAGGGTTTGCCGGTCGACACCTTGTCGATGGGCATGAGCGCCGACCTGGAGGCCGCCATTTCCGAGGGGTCGACGCTGGTGCGGGTGGGCACGGCCATCTTCGGCAGCCGCTAGTCGGCCGAACTATCCGCTAATTCGGCGCGCTGTTTCCGCAATTAATAAAGGCCAAAACTCGATACCTTAGCGACTTGTCCAGAACAGGTCGCCTTCCATGCCCCCGCCCTTCCCCGCCCGAGCCCGCCTGCCTTCGCCCTACCGCAGCGAGCCCGAAGTGCTTGCCACGCTGCTGCCAACCCAGGCGGGCACCCACGACTGGCCCCGCGCGGCAGCCGCCGCCACGCCCTGGGTGCAATCGGTGCGCGACAAGCCCGCGCCCTTCTGGGCCATGGAATCGCTGCTGCGCGAGTACCCGATCTCCAGCGCCGAAGGCCTGGCGCTGATGCGGCTGGCCGAGGCGCTGTTGCGCGTGCCCGACACCGAAACCGCCGTCGCGCTGACGGCCGACCAGCTGGGCAAGGCCTCGTTCGACGGCCAGTCCGGCGGTCCGCACAAGATGCTGGCCAGCCTGTCGGCCAGCGCAATCACGCTGTCGAAGAAGTTCCTGCCCGACGCGTCCGGCGAGACCGGGTTGTTCAAACGCCTGGGCGCGCAAACGGTGGTTGCCGCGACGGTGCGCGCCATCCAGCTGCTGGGCCGTCAGTTCGTGCTCGGCCGCAACATCCAGGAAGCGATGAAAGAGGCCGACGAAGCCCGCGCCGCCCAGCCCGCGCTGAGCTTCAGCTACGACATGCTGGGCGAAGGCGCCCGCACCGAGGCCGATGCGCAGCGCTATCTCGCGTCGTACCTCCATGCCATCGACGCCATCGCCAGCGGCCGGGTCGCTGCCGATCCGACGCAGGCCGACGGCATCTCGATCAAACTGAGCGCCCTCTTCTCGCGCTACGAAGACGCCCAGCGCGAACGCGTGTTCGCCGAACTGCTGCCGCGGGTGTGGCAGCTGATCGAACGCGCCGCACGAGCCAACATCAATCTCACGATTGACGCCGAAGAGAGCGACCGCCTTGAGCTGTCGCTCGACGTGCTGGACGCCTTGGCAGCACGCATTGCGCAGACGTTTCCGCAATGGCACGGCTTCGGCCTCGCGGTGCAGGCTTACCAGACGCGCGCGCTGCAAGTGGTCGACGAAGTGGCTCGCATCGCGCGCCAGCACAGCCTGCGCTTCATGGTGCGGCTGGTCAAAGGCGCGTACTGGGACGGCGAGATCAAGCGGGCCCAGGAGCTCGGCCTGAGCGGCTACCCGGTCTTCACTCACAAGCACCACACCGACCTCTCCTACCTCGCATGCGCCCGAGCGCTGGTCGCGCAAGCGGACGTGATCTACCCGCAGTTCGCCACCCACAACGCCGGCACCATCGCCGCCATCCTGCAGATGGCGCGCCAGGCGGGGGCAGCGTTCGAGATGCAGCGCCTGCACGGCATGGGCGAAGGCGTCTACCGCGAGATGATGAAGGACGCGGGCATCCCCGTGCGCGTCTACGCCCCCGTCGGCGAGCACCGCGATCTGCTCGCCTACCTGGTGCGCCGCCTGCTGGAGAACGGCGCCAATTCGTCCTTCGTGCACCAGCTCACCGACGAAGCCGTGGACGTGAACATCCTGCTCGCCTCGCCGTTGACCCCGGCCGAGGCACCGGCGTTGCCGATGCCCAAGGCTTTGTATGGCACCCAACGCGCCAACTCGATGGGTGTCGACCTGGCCAGCCTGGCCGAGCGCGCACCGCTAGCACGCGCCGTCGCCAACCTGACGATCGACACCGTCCACGAAGCGAGCACCGCGGACGTCGGCGCCACGATGGCCCGCCTCCAGCACGGCTTCGCCACCTGGAATCACACGCCGCTGGTCGAGCGCGCCGCCGTGCTGCGCCGCGCGGCAGATGCGCTCGAATCCCGCCTGCCCGAGTTCTGCGCACTGCTCGTCAAAGAAGCACACAAGACGCTGGGCGACTGCATTGCCGAAGTGCGCGAGGCGGTCGACTTCTGCCGCTACTACGCCGACCAAGCCGAGCTGCGCCTCGCGGCGCAGACGCTGCCCGGCCCCACCGGCGAGAGCAACGAGCTGCAGCTGCACGGCCGCGGCGTCTTCGTCTGCATCAGCCCGTGGAACTTCCCGCTCGCGATCTTTGCCGGGCAGGTGGCCGCCGCGCTCGTCGCCGGCAACAGCGTCGCCGCCAAGCCGGCCGAGCAGACGCCCGCAGTGGCGCAACGCATGGTCGCGCTGCTGCACGACGCCGGCGTGCCCGCCGACGCGCTCGCCCTGCTGCACGGCCCGGGCGAAACCATCGGCGCTGCGCTGGTGGCCGACGCCCGCACGGCCGGCGTGTGCTTCACCGGCTCGACGGCCGTCGCCAAGATCATCAACCGCAGCCTCGCGGCGAAAGACGGCGCCATCGTGCCGCTGATCGCGGAGACCGGCGGCATCAACGCGATGATCGTCGACAGCACCGCGCTGCCCGAGCAGGTGACCGATGCGGTGGTGCAAAGCGCCTTCCGCTCGGCCGGCCAGCGCTGCTCGGCCCTGCGACTGCTGTGCGTGCACGAGAGCGTGGCCGATGGCGTCATCGAGATGATCCGCGGTGCACTCGCCGAGCTGAAGGTCGGCGACCCGTCGCTGCTCGCGACCGACGTCGGCCCCGTCATCGACGACGAGGCCTTCGACGGCATCACGCGCCACATCGCACGCCTGAAGGGCGAAGCGAAGCTCATCGGCAGCGCACCGGGCGGCGACGCGGTGCCGCGCCTCATCGCACCCGTCGCGTTCGAGCTGCCCAGCATCGCCGACGTGAAGCAAGAAATCTTCGGCCCGGTGCTGCACGTCGTGCGCTGGGGTGGTGACGTCGACACGGTGATTGCACAGATCAACGCGCTCGGCTACGGCCTCACGCTGGGCATCCAGACACGCATCGACAGCCGCGCCGTTCGCCTGGCGCAGGCCGCGCGCATCGGCAACGTCTACGTCAACCGCAACATGATCGGCGCGGTGGTCGGCGTGCAGCCCTTCGGCGGCGAAGGGCTCAGCGGCACCGGCCCCAAAGCCGGCGGGCCGCACTACCTGTATCGCTTCTGTGGCGAGCAGACCGTGACCATCAACACCGCGGCGGCCGGCGGCAACGCCGCGCTGCTCGCGGGTCTACCGCACTGACCTTCAAACAGGGTGCTGGTAGCGGTGCTCCTGCGTCTGGCCGCCGTAGCCGTAGGCACTGGCCCGCACGTCGGCCACGTGCACGTAGGAGTGTTCGGCCACGCCGCCCAGCAGCTCGCCCATCGCCTGGTGTACTGCCGCGAGGTAGGCCGCCTTCTCGCGCTTGGTGTTGGTCTCGTCGGTGATGCTCACCATCCAGTGATAGCTGCGCACAGCGCTGCCGGCCAGCGACTTGCCGGCGATGAACCACTGCTGCGGGTCGATGAAGTCGACCGCCACCGCGGTCAGCGCCGGGTCTTTCAGAAGCAGCTTGGCAGTGAGGTCGACGGCGACGCGGGCAACTCGGCCGGCGAGTTGAGGGTCCGAAGAACCGGAGATCTGGACGTGAAGGTAGGGCATGGTTTGCTCCGTGGTTGTTGACTTGACAAGCCCAGTCTAGGCACGCAGCATCGATCTGAGAAATGGTTTGATTCTCTGGAATTCATCAAAAACTCAGATGACTGATCTTGACCCCCTCTGGCTGCGCAGCTTCGTGGCCATCGCCCAGGCCGGCTCGGTGACGCGCGCGGCGCAGCAGGTGAACCGCACGCAGTCGGCTGTCAGCACGCACCTGCAGCAGCTCGAGGCGTCGGTGGGCGCGAAGCTCGTTCACCGCAACACGCGCTCGCTCACGCTCACCGCCGAAGGCGAACGCTTTCTGCCTCACGCCCGCAAGCTGCTCGACTGGCAAGACGAAGCCCGCGCCGTGGTGCGGCCCGCCGAGGAGGCCGAGGTCTGGCGTGTGGGCATCAGCGAATACTTTCTCCCCGCCCGCCTGGGCGAGCTGCTGGGTTTGCTGCGCGACACCGCACCGAAGGCCCGCTTCGAATTGCTGTGGACGAGTTCGGCCACGTTGCAGCAGCTGTGGTCGGCCGGCGAGATGGACATGGCCGTTCTCACCAGCGCGCAACCGCTGCCGCAGGCCAAGCTGCTGCGGCGCGAGCCGCTGGCCTGGGTGGCCGGCAGCGGCCACGCGCTACCGGCACGCGGCTCGGCGCCCTTGGTGCTGCTGGGGCCCGACTGCCCGGTGCGCTTGATGGCGCTTGCCGCGCTGAACCGCGCCGGCCTGCCGCACCACATTCAGCTCAGCTGCGCCGGTGCGCACGGCGCGGTGGCGGCCATTCGTGCCGGCTGGGGCGTGGGTTGCCTTAACCAGTCGGCCATCCCGCCCGACTTGAAGCTGCTGTCGCGCAGGGAAGCGCACCACTGGCCATCGCCTGGCCGCCTGTCGTTCTATTCACTCGCCCGCCCGGCACTGCAAGCCACCGAGCGCGCACTGCGCCGCTGGGCCGCGCAGTGATCCGGCTGAAACCGAAACTTCTACACTGAGCTCATGAACACCATTGCATTCATCGGCGGCGGCAACATGGCCAGCGCCATCATCGGCGGCCTGCTGAAGAGCGGCCGCTCGCCCGGCGACATCCTGGTGCTGGAGCCCAACGCCGACCAGCGTTCGCGGCTGCAGCGCGAGCTGCAGGTCATCACACTCGAAGCGCCGGGCTCGGTGCTGCAGCGCGCCGGCATCGTCGTCTGGGCCATCAAGCCGCAGAGCTTCAAGGAGGCTGCTGCCGCCAACGTGGCGCACATCGGCCATGCGCTGCAGTTCAGCGTGATGGCCGGCATCCGCAGCGACGACATGGCCAAGGCACTTGGCACGCAGCGCATCGTGCGCTCCATGCCCAATACACCGGCGCTGATCGGCCAGGGCATTGCCGGGCTGTTCGCGCGCGACGCCGTCACCGCCGACGAGCGCAAGCAGATCGAGCGCCTGCTGGCCCCCACCGGCCGCACGCTGTGGGTGGCGGCCGAGACGGATCTCGACGCCGTCACCGCGCTTTCGGGCTCCGGTCCGGCCTATGTCTTCTACTTCGTCGAAGCCATGATGCAAGCGGCCGAAGAGATGGGCCTGAGCGCCGAGCAGGGCAAGGCGCTGGCGCTGGCCACGTTCTCGGGCGCTGCGGCACTGGCCCAGGCCTCGATCGACCCGCCCTCGCTGCTGCGCGAGCGCGTCACCTCCAAGGGAGGCACGACCTACGCGGCCCTCAGCTCGATGGAAGCGGGCGGCGTGAAGGCCGCCATCGTCAAGGCCGTGAAGGCAGCGCAGCGGCGAGCCGCCGAGCTGGGCGACGAGTTCGGCCGATAGAAACCGCGGCATGAACCACGCTATGCGCGTGGTCATGCAAAGGCGGCATGAAGCGGCGCGCCAATCCGCAGCAGGCGCGCCTACAGTCTCCCCCCATGCCGAGCGCACGCATCACGAGTGCGCAGCGCAGCCGGCATGCACCCATCCACGGAGACCTTCATGAGTTACCTGTCCTACATCACCCCCCATCCCGGCAGCCCCTGGCACACCTATCTGTCGCAAGTCGACCGCGTGCTGCCCTACATCGGGCACCTCGCGCACTGGTCTGAAACGCTGAAGCGCCCCAAGCGCGCGCTGATCGTCGACGTGCCGATCGAGATGGACGACGGCACGGTGGCCCACTTCGAGGGCTACCGCGTGCAGCACAACCTGTCGCGCGGCCCGGGCAAGGGCGGCGTGCGCTACCACCCCGACGTGACGCTGGAAGAAGTGATGGCGCTGAGCGCCTGGATGACGGTGAAGTGCGCCGCGGTGAACCTGCCGTACGGCGGGGCCAAGGGCGGCATCCGCGTCGACCCGAAGAAGCTGTCGACCAAGGAGCTGGAGCGCATGACGCGCCGCTACACGAGCGAGATCGGCATCATCATCGGCCCGCAGCGCGACATCCCGGCGCCCGACGTCAACACCAACGGCCAGATCATGGCCTGGATGATGGACACCTATTCGATGAACACCGGCACCAACGCGACCGGCGTCGTCACCGGCAAGCCGCTGCACCTGGGCGGCTCGCTCGGGCGTGTGAAGGCCACCGGCCGCGGTGTCTTCGTTACCGGCCGTGAAGCCGCGCGCCGCATCGGCATGAACCTCGATGGTGTACGCATCGCCGTGCAGGGCATGGGCAACGTGGGCAGCTCGGCGGCCGAGCTGTTCGTCGGCGCGGGCGCCACGCTGGTGGCGGTGCAGGACCACACCGGCACCTTCGTCAACCCCAAGGGCTTCGACATGGCCACCGCGATGGAAGTGCTCAAGCGCGACGGCGGCATCGCCAACTACAAGGACGCCGAGCGCGTCGACAACGAAGAGTTCTGGAACGTCGACTGCGACATCCTGATCCCCGCCGCGCTCGAAGGCCAGATCACCGTGCCGCGCGCCAACCGCATCAAGGCCAAGCTGGTGCTCGAAGGCGCCAACGGCCCGACGCTGCCCGAGGCCGACGACGTGCTGCGCGAACGCGGCGTGCTGGTGGTGCCCGACGTGATCTGCAACGCCGGCGGCGTGACCGTCAGCTACTTCGAATGGGTGCAAGACTTCAGCAGCTTCTTCTGGAGCGAAGACGAGATCAACGTGCGGCTCGACAAGATCATGGTCGATGCGTTGCGACACATCTGGGACACGGCCGACAAGCACAAGATCACGCTGCGCACCGCCACCTTCGCCGTGGCTTGCGAACGCATCCTGATCGCTCGCGAGGAGCGCGGGCTGTATCCGTGAGCCCCCCAGTCGCTGCGCTCCTGCCCCCGAGGGGCGCCGCCTGGCGGACCGGCAAAGCCGGCTCCGCTGGCGTTGCTTGAGGGGCACTTTGCTTTGCTCGTGCGACCTCTGAGTTCCGCCTGCGCAGTGCTCAGAGACTCGTCAGCGTGCGATCCGCCAGCACACCCACGAACACCGCGAAGCCCAGCCAGTGGTTGAGGCGGAAGGCGCGGAAGCAGCTATCGCGTGAGCGGGCGCGGATCAGGGTGTAGTGCCACAGCGCGATGCCCGCCGCCGCCGCGAGGCCGGCGTAGTACAGCGGGCCGAGGCTGAGGTGCACGCCGACGGCGGCCCACACGGCGATAAAGAGGGCATAGAACGCCATCACGCCGGCCACGTCGAAACGGCCGAGCGTGATGGCCGAGGTGCGGATGCCGATCTTCAGGTCGTCATCTCGATCGACCATCGCGTACTCGGTGTCGTAGGCGATCACCCAGCACAGGTTGCCCAGCAGCAGCACCCAGGCCAGCGCCGGCACCTCGCCACGAACGGCTGCAAACGCCATCGGGACGCCGAAGCTGAACGCCACGCCCAGCACCGCCTGCGGCATCGAGAAGAAGCGCTTGGTGAAGGGATAGAAGATGCTCACCGCGAGCGCGGCGAAGCTCCATGCAATGGTGGCGGCGTTGGTGGTGAGCACGAGCAGGAATGCTGTGAACGCGAGCCCTGCGCCGAGCAGCAAAGCCTCGCGGGTGCTGACCGCACCACTGGTCACCGGCCGCTGCGCGGTGCGCTTCACGTGCTTGTCGAAATCGCGGTCGGCCACATCGTTCACCGCACACCCGGCACTGCGCATCAGGAAGGTGCCGAGCGTGAAGACGATCAGCAGATGCCAGCCCGGAAACCCGTCGGCAGCAATCCACAGCGCCGACAGCGTGGGCCACAGCAGCAGGTAGCTGCCGGCCGGGCGGTCCCAGCGGATCAGGTCGAGGTAGAGCGAGAGGCGCGAGGGCGCGTTGTGGGCGGGGGCACCGGGGGCTGTCATGCCCGAAGTCTAGAGCGCGCTATGCCTGCCCGCTTGTTGCTCATGCCGACGCCGCTGGGCACGCTCACCACGCGGATGCAAAGCCCTCAAGCAGTACCCCAATCGATCTGTTCCCACAGCGCATGCAACCGCCGCGCCTTCGCCGGGTTGAGTTGCGTGGCCCAGTCGACACGGCCGCGAAGATGCGCTCGAAAATCGGCATGGCCTTCCCGGTTCTGCGCATGCGGCCCGTGCAGGCGGCACTGGTGCAAGATCGCCCGCAGGCGATCGAACTCGGCCCGCTTCATGTTGGCATGCTGGTTGACCACCACGCCGCACACTGTTTGCGCGCTGGCTTGCGTGGCCAGCCGGGTCTTGCGGTGATTGACGGCATAGCCTTCGTCGAGCGCGACCTGGCCGACCCGTGCTGCTATGCGCGAAGACGCTGCGGACAGCGAAGGCGGGCCGGAGATCACCAGATCGTCGGCGTAGCGCGAGTAGCGGGCACCGAGCGCCCAGGCCAGGCCGTCGAGCCGCAGGTCGAGGCGGAAGGCGCAGAGGTTTGCGAGCATCGGCGAACTCGGCGCCCCCTGCGCCAGATGCGGGTGTCGCAAGCACTTGGCCTGGTGCCAGTCGAGCCAGCCGTCTTCGCGCATGCGCTGGATCACCGGGTCCGGCGTGCTGACTGTGCACAGCGCGGCCAACTGGCCGGCCACGCCCGGCGGGTAGCCCAGGGTTCGAAACACCGCCGCCACCTGCGCCGCAGTGATGCTGCTGAAGAAGTTCTTCAGGTCGAAGTGCAGCACCACCGCCTGCTGCGTGTGTTGTTGCGCATGGCTCGCCACCGAACGCCCGGCAACAAAGCCGTGACACGCTTCGTGCACCGGCACGGCGTTCAGCAGGCCTTTCAGCACCTGTGTCTGTGCCGCCTTCAGCCGCTGCCGCGGTGCTTCGATCAAACGCCCGCCGCCACTGCGCTTGGGCTGCAGCGCGAACGCATAGTGCTGAGCATGCAACGGGGCCAAGCGGCGGCGTGCGCTGCAGTAGGTGAACCAGTCGAGCGTGTCGAGCGACAGGCCCAGCCAGTCGGCGAGTGCCTGGCTGTGCGGCAGGCTTGGCAGCATCAGCTGGTCCAGGCCGAGCGGCGGCTGCGTCATGCGGGAGGGCCGGAGAATCCACGCCCGGATCTCCGGCGGGTCGGCACTCCGGAAGGCATCGCCCCAGGCAGTTGCCCGCTCGATGCGAAGTGCCAGGTCGTCAGCGGTGATGCGTGCCCAGGTGGCCTCGGACACCGGAAACACCTGGCTCAGCAAGCCCGGCAACCACTGCGGCGTATGGCCCAGCGCATGGGCGGCCCGCGCCTGCAGCGACTGGAGTTGCTGACTGCCTGCGAGCAGCGATCGGGCCAGGCCCAGGGCGATGAGATGACGGTGGCTGGGCTGCATGTGAGGTGCGGCGCACACGCCAACCTGCCGGTCCCGCGTGAGGCGGGGTGCGCGAAGCGCTCGTCCTCTCACGCTGCGAATGTCTAACTCAATCAAGCTGCCGTGGGGGTACCCCACAGCCCGAACTCAGTGTCCGAGAACCCCTGATCCCGTCTTCTACTTGGCGTGTGGCCGCGCGCGGATGATAGCCAGAGCTTCTAACGTGCGCCCACGCCGTTGGCCATCAGCGAAGCGCACAACAGCAACGCGACCAGCAAGATCATCTCTGCCGCCAGGCTCCTGGAGATGAGCTTGAACTGCGCGTCGGTGACGGTCGGCGCGCGGCCGGCCTGGATGTCGGGCCGCCAGCGGATGAAGCGAATCGTCGGGTAGATGGAAATCAGCCCAATCAGGATGAACAGCGTGAGCTTCAGGTGGAAGAAGGGGCTGTGCAAGTAGAAGGACCATCCCTTTTCAAAGGAGGCCGCGCGAGTGAAACCGACCACCAGGATCAGCGTCGCGAAGATGCCGTACCAGCGGTCGGCCAGCGCCAAGCGCTTCGCCTCCAGCGCGGTGGGCGTGCGGCTGAAGGTGAACCACTCGTAGAACAGCGTGGCAACAATGCCGAAAGCCGAGAGAAAGTGCAGGTAGGCAATCAGGGACTTGGCAAGCATGGCGGGCTCCGTGAAGAGGCTGGCGAAGTGATCGGCTCGACTGTGACGCCGACCGCCGAGCACTGTGCCACGCGTGCGATAAAACCCCAGTGCCGTGCCGTGAAACGGCGCCCGGGTGGGGCGCCATTTTCCGTGGCGCCGTCGGCCATCAACGGTGGCCGCTCAGGGCGCGCTGAAGCGCGTGCTGCCGAAGGCGATGCGCTGGTGGGCGCCGTTGGCGACGCCGACCACGGCGATGTACTGCTTGCCCGACTGGAGGGCCACGCCTGCCGGCACGGCCACGCTGGTGCTGGTGCCCAATACCGCCTGCCATACCACCGGGTTGCCGGTGCTCTGCGCGATCACCGGGTCGAGGACGTAGACCAGTGTGCTGGCAGCCGCCGTGGCGCTGCCCCAGCTCACCGTGCGCCCGCTGGTGCTCACGCTGAAGCCGGCGGGCACCTTGGCGTCGATCGCGAACATCTCCCAGGTGCCGTTGGGCGCGATGGTGTACTGGATACAGGGGCTCAGGTCGCGGAACTGCTTGCCGCCGGCGTTGGTGTAGGTGCCCGAGTAGGACACGGTGCCGGCGTCGTAGGTGCCGGTATAGGCACCCGATTGTGCTGAGCCGTCGACCGTGCCCGACCACTGGCCCGACAGGCCGCTGCTGGTCTTGGTGCCGCTGACCGCGCCCACGTTGCTGCTCTGGCAGCCGATGTACGTGAAGTACATGCTGCCGCTGAACGTGGTGTTGGCGTCAGGCAGGTTCAGCGAGAACGCGCCGGGCACGGGGTCTTCGGGGTTGGTCGCCGGGTCTTCCTGGTAGTAGCCGACGTAGAGGCCGCCAGGAGCCGGGGGCGGAGCAGGGCTGGGCGAGGGGCTGGAATCGCCCCCGCCACAGGCGGCCAAAGCGGCCACGGTGCCGATCAGACAGACCAAGTTCTTGGTGATGGACATGTTGTGATCTCCCTTCTTTGAGACGGTCAGCCTTCGAGTTGCTTCTGGAACACCAGACCCGCGTGCTCCCGCAGCGCATGGAACTTGATCTTCGGCCAGTTGGCTTCGATCGCGCGCAGCTCGGGTGCGTATTCCACCAGCACGGTGGGGGCATCGACGGCGTCGTAGGCCACGCGGTGGTCGTTGGCGTCGATGAAGCGCTTGAGTTCGCGCGCGCCGCCGTCGGCCTCGTCGCAAGTCACCCAGCGCGCCACCTGGAAGCGGCTGGGCTGGATGCGCGCCTTCACGCCGTATTCATGCTCCAGCCGGTGCGCCACCACCTCGAACTGCAGCTGGCCTACGGCGCCGAGCAGCAGCACGGTGCCCGCCACCGGGCGGAACACCTGGATCGCACCTTCTTCGCCGAGCTGCTGCAGGCCGGCCTTCAGCTGCTTGGTGCGCAGCGGGTCGGCCACTTCGACGCTGCGGAACATTTCGGGTGCGAAGAACGGCAGGCCGGTGTAGAGCAGCGATTCGCCTTCGGTCAACGTGTCGCCCAACTGCAGCACGCCATGGTTGGGGATGCCGATGATGTCGCCGGCAAAGGCCTCGTCGAGCAGCTCGCGCCGTTGCGACAGAAAACTCACCACCGTGTTGGGCCGCAGCTCCTTGCCCGAGCGGCCGACCTTGAGCCGCATGCCGCGCTCGAAGTGCCCGCTGGCCACGCGCACGAAGGCGATGCGGTCGCGGTGCGCCGGGTCCATGTTGGCCTGGATCTTGAAGACCACGCCGCTGAACTTGGGCTCGTCGGGCTGCACTTCGCGCTGCACCGCCATGCGCGGGCCGGGTGACGGGGCCAGGTCGACCAGTGCGTCCAACACCTCACGCACGCCGAAGTTGTTGACCGCCGAACCGAAGAACATCGGCGTCTGGTGGCCGGCGAGAAAGGCCTCCTTGTCGAACTGCGGCGCGGCCTCGCGCACGAGTTCGATCTCGCCGTGCGCCTGTTCGTATTGCATGCCGAAGCGCTCGGCGTAAGCGGGATTGTTCAAGCCCGACAGGATCTCATCATCGTTATGGTTGCGATCCTCGCCAGGGCTGAACACGCGCATCTGCTCTGCGCGCAAATCCATCACGCCATGGAACTGCTTGCCCATGCCCACCGGCCAGGTGAAGGGCACGACGCCCATGCCGAGTTCGCGCTCGATCTCGTCCATCAGCGTCAGCGGCTCCTGCACCTCGCGGTCCATCTTGTTGACGAAGGTGAGGATGGGCGTGTTGCGCGCACGGCAGACCTGCAGCAGGCGGCGCGTCTGCGGCTCCACGCCGTTGGCGGCGTCGATCACCATCAGCGCGGCGTCCACGGCGGTGAGCACGCGGTAGGTGTCTTCCGAGAAGTCCTGATGGCCGGGGGTGTCGAGCAGGTTGATCACGCAGTCGCGGTATTCCATCTGCATGACGCTCGATGCCACCGAGATGCCGCGCTGCTTTTCGATCTCCATCCAGTCGGAGGTGGCATGGCGCGAGGCCTTGCGCGCCTTCACCGAGCCGGCGATCTGGATCGCGCCCGAGAACAGCAGCAGCTTTTCCGTCAGCGTGGTCTTGCCGGCGTCGGGGTGGGAAATGATGGCAAAGGTGCGGCGACGCCGGACCTGGGGGGTCAACTCGGTGGACATGGCAGGGGCAGCCGCGGCGCAGAACAGGCGCGCCGCCTCGTGAAAACCTCGAATTATCGACGGCATGCCACACCAGCGCGCGCTGCAATTAGCTGTTTTGGCACTTGTCGAGTACATTCGCCCGCACAGTTACGCAAGACAGTGGTGTTAGTGATCTCGTTCGTGCTGCCCGGTTCCGGAGCGGTTTTCGTTAGAAATCCCTTGATCGTTCTTGAGTGTCGCTGCGTGAGGAGCGTGTGCTCCCCACTATTTTTATCTAGGAAATTTCTCATGACGACGCAAACCGGTACCGTGAAATGGTTCAACGAGAGCAAGGGCTACGGCTTCATTGCTCAAGACGCAGGCGGTGCTGACCTGTTCGCTCACTTCCGCGACATCGCGGGCTCTGGCTTCAAGACCCTGACCGAAAACCAAAAGGTCGAGTTCGAAGTCAAGCAAGGCGAAAAAGGCCTGCAAGCGGCCAACATCCGCCCGGTCTAAAGACCTGGTGGATCGGCGGCGATTCTTCGCCGCCCCCTGAAAAACGCAGCCTCGGCTGCGTTTTTTTGTGCCCAGCTTTTGAGGCTCGCTGCAACTACTGCGCGACCGTCACGAACACCGGGTTCGAGTAGAACCACAGGCTGCCGTAGTTGCGATCGTTGATGGCATTGACGCGGGCCGCATTGTCCGTGCCCGTGCCCGTGGTCTGCTGGTCGGCCAGCGGTTCGCCACCAGCAGTCAACCCGGCAACGTCCGCGCCGAGGTTGGTGCCGCGCAGGCGGAAGTACTGGTTCTTCTTCACCTCGACCTGCACGCTGACCGAGTAGTAGCCGTCGGCGTCGACCTTCCAGTCGGCCGCGGTGAGGCGGCGCAGCACGCGGGTCGAGGCATTGGTCGCGACGCCGTAGGCAGGCGTACCCGACAGGGCCTTGCCGGTCACATCGCCCACGATCAGGTCGACGTGATCGACGACGTGCTTCATGTTGCCGGGCGTGCCGCTGTCGACCGGCTTTTGGTAGTTGTTCAGTGCGGGGCTCTTGAAGCGGATCGTGACCGTCACGCGCTCGCCGGTGGGCACGCGGATCTCCTGGCCCATGAAGCCCTTGCCCGACGAGCCGCTCACGCGGAAGTCCAGCGCGTTGATCAGGTCGCCGAACACGCCGAACATGCGGCCGTCGCGCAGGCTCTTCTTCAGCCCGCCGACGCCGGTCTGGCCTTCGGCCACCCAGACATGGTTCTTCGAGTACTCGCCCGGGTAGTAGCCGCTGCTGTTGCTGGCGGCGTCGATCTCGAAATGCGAGTCGGAATCGGCGATGTTCCAGATGCGCCGGCCTTCGCCCAGCAGCGCGTCCCACATGCCGCCCACCTGGGCCACGATGGCATCGACACCGCCGTAGGTGCGGTTCGGTGCGTTCTCGGGCACGTAGGCTGACGTGTACCCGCCGCGGTTGGGTTCCATCTGGTTGCCGACCATGCCTTCGATCATGAACACGATGTCCGGCGCCAGGTCGTTCATCTGGCGCAGGTCGCTGATCGTGTACTTGCCGGGGTTGCGCGACGGGTGGTTGAGGGTCGCGAAGCTGGTCGCCGGGTAGTTGGTCTTCAGCCACGAGAGGGCCTGCAGCGCGTCTGCAGCGGTGCTGTTGAAACGCTGCGGGTATTTCGTCTTCCACAGGGCCACGTCGGTGGGGTCGAACAAGGACTCCGCGGCCGTCGTGAACGCGTACTGGAACTCCTTCGCGCCGCTGGTTGATGTCTGCAGCGTCGAGGCTCCTTCGAACAGTGCAACGCCCAGGTGGTCGTGGGTGGGCATGTCCCACTCGAAGCCCGAGAAGATCAGCTTGTCGGCGTAGGTGCCGACGGCCTGCAGCGCCTTGACGCGCGGGATCTCGTGCGACGCCATGCCATACGCAAACGCAACCGGTGCGGGGAGCAGGTTGCCGTCGTTGTCGTACTTGGATGAACGCAGGTGGTTGGTCAGCGCCATCCAGTCGAGCTTGTAGGTGGCGAAGGCCTTGTTCAGCACGAAGTCCAGCGTCTGTGTCGTGCGCGAATCGTCGGACTGCACGGTGTGGACGTGCAAGTCGCCGGCCGTCCACTTGCCGGGCGGATCGCCGGCCGCGCTGTTGCTGCTGCTGTCGTCATTGCCGCCACAGGCATAAATCAGGCAGATGCTTGCCAGCGACAACGACACAAGCTTGGACCGGTGAGACACACGCACGATGGAGTTCCTTTGCAAAAGAGCTGGATCGTAGGAAGGCCGTGTGACGCCGCCATGAACGACTGCGCAGGTTTGTCACGGCCTCTCAACATTGCGCTTCTAGAGTCGGCGCGGTCCGAACCTCGATGAGAGCAGTTGATGAAGAATTTCCAATCGATCCAGCGCCGCAGCGTGCTCAAGCTGAGCCTGGCTTCCGCATCCACGGTCGCGGCCGGTGGCCTGCTGAGCGCCTGTGGTGGCGGTGGCAGTGGCGGTGATGACGACGCTCCAGCAGCGTCGACCCAGATCTCCAGCTTTGCGCTGGCGGTCTTGCCCGACACCCAGTTCTATTCGCGCTACGCCACATCCACCGAAAGCAGCCAGTACGAACGCCACTACGGCAGCGAACCGTATTTCGCGCAAACCAAGTGGGTGGCTGACAACGCGCAGAAGCTCAACATCCCCTTCCTCATCCACCTCGGCGACGTGGTGGACCAGGTCGGCAAGCCCGAGCAATGGAAGGTGGCCGACACCGCCATGCAGGTGCTGGAAGTGGCCAAGGTGCCGTACTCGATCCTGGCGGGCAACCACGACGTGGTGAATGACATCGACTACGACGCGAGCCCCACCACCGGCACCGACACCCAGCGCGTGCTGGCCAACGAACCCTATCTGCAATGGTTCGGCGCCAAGCGCGCCAAGCGCCAGTCGACCTTCGGCGAGCGCGACAGCACCGGCTTCCACGAGTACCACATCTTCAAGGCGCAAGGGCAGCAGTTCCTGGTGCTGTCGCTGTCATGGCGCATCTCGGACGCCGGCATTGCCTGGGCACGCGGCGTGACCGCCAGCCACCCCACGCTGCCCGTCATCCTGGTCAACCACCAGCTGCTGAACATCGCGCCGGACGCCGTGAGCCCGCTGGAGACCGGCTACGGCAAGATGCTGTGGGAGAAGCTGATCCGCGACAACGACCAGATCTTCATGACGCTGAACGGCCACCACCATGGCGGCGCCCATCTCACCAAGATCAACGACTTCGGCAACGCGGTCGAGGAGATGGTGGTCGACTACCAAATGGCCTACCAGGGCGGCAACGGCCTGATGCGGCTGTACGAGTTCGACCTGACCAACAACCAGATCAAGGTACTGTCGTTCTCGCCCTGGGTGCCGATGAAGCCGGCGGACACGCTGAATGCCTTTGACCAGGCCGTGCTGACCGAGAGCAACCACACCTTCAGCATCAGCATGAATTTCGCCAAGCGCTTTGCCCGCTTCAATGCGGCATTCGGCGCCGGCCAGGCCACGGTGGCGTCGTCGCTGGTGGAGCAGGCCAAGGCCCTCGTCTTGAAGGGCTACAACGAGCCTGCGGCCGCGGTCCAGCTGCCGGCCAAGGACACCGACGACTATCCCAAGGTGGCTTCCACCGTGGCGCATTGGCGCTTCTTCGGCGGCACCGAGGGCGCGGCCGTCGCGCCCGGAACCCAGATCGCCGACGTCACCGGCGCCAACCCGCTGAAGCGCGACGCGCTCAACACCAGCGTGATCGTCGGCGCACAGGCAAGCGACATCGTGTGGAGCAGCGACCACCACCGACTGTCGGCCGCGCCGGGTTCGGTGGCGTTCCTGAACACCGACAAGAACACGCCGCGCATGAGCTACTTCCTGACCGACGCCACCGCGGCCATCAACGCGCTCACCTTCACCAGCACGGGCTACACCATCGAGGTCTTCATCAAGATCGACAAGGGCTGGGACAAGTCGAAGCACGCGTGGATGAACATCATGACGCGCGACGGCAAGCGCGGCGGCCTGCCCGGCTTCGATGGCGGGGATCCGGAATCCCCGCCGATGCTGTTCGCCATCTCCAGCCTGCGAGAGGTGCAGTGGGAGGTGGTGCCCGACATCACCGGCGCGCGCGAAGGCGATGCCAGCTGGTCGGGCGAGATCATCGCCGGCACCTGGGTGCACATCGCCATCGTCAACGACCCGGCCACGCACGACACCGTGATGTACGTCGAAGGCGCGCCTGTGCTGCGCAACACCAGCAACGTGCCCGGCCTGGCCACGCTGTCCGCCGGCTCGCCGTGGGTGGTGGGAGCCGGCTCCTGGGACGGTGACCGGGCCGATGGCTTCTTCGGCAACATCGGTGAAGTGCGCGTGGTGGCCGAAGCCCTGCCTTCCGGCAAGTGGCTGACGGCGCGGCGCGCCTGAGCCGCTCGGCCGTTCTCGCGAGCGGCCTTCTTATCGCCCCGCCGCCCGCACCTCGCGCTGCCAGTCGCCACCCAGAGCCTTCACCAGGAACACGGAGGTGAGTTGCCGCTGCCCGAGCACCTGCGCGGCCTGGCGTTCGCTCGCGAGTAGCGCCTGCTGCGCCGTGATGACATCGAGGTAGGTGGTGGCACCGCCCTCGTAGCGGCTGGTCGCCATGTCGAGCACGCGGCGGGCCGAGGCCACGGCCGTCTGCGCCTGCGTGCTGGCGCGTTCGAGCGCGGCGAGGCCGGTGATGCCGTCTTCGACCTCCTGCATCGCGTTGAGCACCACGCGGCGGTAGTTGGCCACCGTGCCGTCGTAGCCGGCGCGCGCGAAGTCGACGTTGGCGCGCACGCGGCCGCCGTCGAAGATCGATTGCGCCGCCGACACGCCCAGCGACCACAGCAGGCTGGGCGCGTTGAACAAGGTGCTCAGGTCGCGGCTTTCGACGCCGACCGACGGCGTGAGCAAGACGCTCGGATAGAAGGCCGCGCTCGCGACACCAATCTGCGCATTGGCGACCGCCATCGCGCGCTCGGCCGAGGCCACGTCGGGCCGGCGCTCCAGCACGTCGGACGGCACGCCCAGCGGGATGGCGGGCGGCATGAACACCTTCACCTCGGGCGCCAGCGCGAACACCGGCGCCGGCGTGCCGGTGAGGCTGGCGATGGCGTGCTCGAACTGCGAGCGCTGCCGACGCAGCAGGTCGACCTGCGTGAGCGTGGTGTCGAGCAGCGCCTGCTGCTGCGCCACCTCCAGGCCGGATGCGGCACCGAGTTCGCGGCGCGAGCTCACGAGGCCCAGCGCACGTTTCTGCAGATCGATGGAGCGCGACAGCACGTCGAGCTCGGTGTCGAGCGCACGCAGGCTGAAGTAGGCGACGGCCATGTCGGCCGTCAGCAGCAGCCGCGTGTTCTCGACATCGGCGGCCGACTGCTCGGCCGAAGCGCGAGCGCCTTCCACCGAGCGCTGCACGCGGCCGGCCAGGTCGACCTCGTAGCTCACCGCAAGCGAGAGCGTGAAGTCGTTCTGGATGGTCGAGAAGTTGGGCGAGTTGTAGTTGCTCAGCGGCCGGTTGGCCGATATGCGCTGGCGTGCATCGCGCGTCGACAGGTTGAGCTGCGGAAAGACGCTTGAGGAAGATGCCGCCAGCGCGGCACGCGACTGCAACAGCCGCGCGTTCGCCACGGCCAGCGTCGGGCTGCCGGCCAGCGCCTGCTGCTCCAGTGCGTCGAGCTGCGGATCGCCGAAGCGCTGCCACCACGCGCCCTTGGGAGCCGCGTCATCGGGCTTGCCTTCGCGCCAGGGCGCGTCGAGCGCCCAGGTGACGGGCATGTTGTCGAACTTCGGCGCCTGATAGTCGGGGCCGGCAGCACACGCCGTCAACAAGCCGATGAGTGCAAGGGCTCCCAGCGAATGGCCTCGCCTCACAGCGGCCCCTTGGCCGGCGCGTCCTTGCCTGCAGGCGCCACGGCCACCTCGTCGCCGTCGGCCAACGAATCCGAGGGGTTGAGCACCAGCACGTCGGTGCGTGTCACGCCGTCGATGACTTCCACGCTTTCGCCATAGTTGCGCCCCAACGTGACGGCACGCAGCTTCACCTTGCCAGCCTTGTCGACCAGCGCGACGCGCGAGCCTTCACCGCGAAACAGCAGCGCATTGGTAGGCACCAGCAGCGACTGTGTCGCCTGCAGCGGCAGCGAGACCTGCACATAAGCGCCGGGCATCAGCGTGCCTTCCTTGTTGGGCAAGGCGATCTCGACCTGCATCGTGCGCGTATTGGTATCGATGGACGCGGCCGTGCGTGCCACCGTGCCCTTGAAGCTCTGGCCGCGCAGCTCACCCTGCGTGATGACAACCGGCTGGCCGGCCTTCACGAGTTGCGCATACGACTGCGGCACGTTCACGTAGACGCGAAGCGGGTCGGTCTGCGACAGCGTGAACAGCGGCTTGCCGCTCAGGTCGATGAGGTCGCCCACGTCGACGTTGCGCTTGGTGATGACGCCAGAGAACGGCGCCACCACGCGCTTGAAGCCTTCGAGCTGGCGCAGGCGCTGCACGTTGGCGTCGGCCGCGGCCAGGTTGGCACGGGCCTGGGCAGCGCTGCTGCGCTTCTCGTCCAGGTCTTGTTGCGAGACCACGTCTTTCTTGCGCAGGCCTTCCCAGCGCTCGACCGTGCTGCGCGCCAGCTCCATGCTGGAGGCCGTCTGCTCGCGCGCGGCCACCGCCTGCGTCAGCTGCTGGTCGATTTCGGGCGTCTCGATCTCAGCCAGCACCTCGCCTTTTTCGACGCGACTGCCGATGTCCTTGGTCCAGCGGCGCAGGTAGCCGGCCGCGCGCGCTGCGATCGGCGATTGCACGAAGCCTTGCAGCGTGCCTGGCAACGCGAGCGTCTGGCCGGCGTCGTTGGTCTTGGGCAGCGCGGTCTTCACGTACACCTTGGCGCGCTCGGCGGTGCCGGCCTCGAGCGACTTGGCATTGGCCATCCGGCTGAGGATGGTGCGGCCCGCGCCCACGGCCAGCAGCACCAGCACGACGACAGTGAGGATGCGCGTGCGCCGCGCGATCTGCCCGCGCTTGAGCTGGTCGTGGGGGTCGGCGTCGGCGTCCGGGGTGTGGATGCCCAGTGCCGCGTGGCGCTGCTCGGTCATGGCGTCAAGTCTCCTGAGGGGGCGTGCCGATCGGCGGTTGAGGGTGCTGCGCGGCGCGGGCGGCATGGCGCCTGTCGAGCCAGCGGTGCACGCCGGCGTAGACCACCGGCACGAAGAAAAGGGTGGACACGGTGGCGAACAGCAGGCCGCCGATCACCGCGCGGCCGAGCGGCGCGTTCTGCTCGGCGCCTTCGCCGAGACCGAGCGCCATTGGGATCATGCCGATGATCATCGCCAGCGCCGTCATCAGGACCGGGCGGATGCGCGTGGCGCCGGCTTCGAGCGCGGCCGACAGCGCCGCCACGCCGGCCTGCTGCCGCTCGCGCGCAAACGACACGAGCAGGATGCTGTTGGCCGTGGCCACGCCCATGGTCATGATGGCGCCGGTGAGCGCCGGCACGCTGAGCGTGGTACCGGTGATGAAGAGCATCCACGCGATGCCGGCCAGCGCCGCGGGCAGCGCGCCGATGATGATGAGCGCATCGATCCAGCTCTGGAAGTTGACGACGATCAGCAGGTAGACCAACACGATGGCCATGGCCAGGCCCACGCCCAGCCCGATGAAAGACGCTTGCATGGTCTGCACCTGGCCGCGCATGACGAGCTGGCTGCCGCGCGGCAGCTTGGGCTGCATCTGGTCGACCAGCTTCTGCACCTGGCCCGCCACGCTCGCGAGGTCGATGCCCTGCACGCTCACGTAGACGTCGACGGCTGGCAGGATGTTGTAGCGCGACGCGATGGCCAGCTGCTTGGCGGGCGTGGCCTCGACCAGATTGCCCAGCAGCTGCGTGCTGCTGTTGGTGCCGGCCGCCCCGCCACCACCGCCCACGGCGCCTACCGGCATGTTGAGCAGCGCATCGAGGGAGTCGATCTTGTACTGCGGCGTCTGCACCGCGATGTTGTAGACCACGCCGTTCTGTGGGTTGAGCCAGAAGGCCGGCGCCGTCTGCGAGCTGCCCGACAGCGAGATCAGCACGTTCTGCCCCACGTTCGACGCGGTGAGGCCCAGCTGCTGCAGGCGCGTGCGGTCCATCTGCAGGTTGAGCGCGGGCAGGTCGTTGCGCTGGTGCACGTGCGCGTCGACCGCGCCCGGGATCTGCTTGATCTGCTTGGTGAGCTCGGCCGCCAACGCCGCGTTGCCGGCCAGGTTGGCGCCGGTGAACTGCACGTCGATGGCGGCAGGCAGGCCGAAGTTGAGGATCTGCGTGACGATGTCGGCCGGCTGGAAGAAGAACTCGATGCCGGGGAATCGCTTGGGCAGCTCGGCGCGCAGCAGGCTCACGAAGTCATCGGTGGGTTGGTGCCCTTCTTTCAACGACATCAGGATCTCGCCGTCGAGCGTGCCAATGGTGCCGGCGTTGCTGTACGACAGGTTGATGCCGCTGTTGGGCACGCCCAGGTTATCGAGGATGGTCTCGAGCTGGTCGGCCGGGATCAGCTGGCGGATGGCTTCTTCCACCTGGTCGGCCAGGCGTGCCGTCTCTTCGATGCGGGTGCCGGTGGGCGCGCGCATGTGCAGGCGGATCTGGCCCGAATCGACGCTCGGGAAGAAGTCCCGCCCGAGAAAGGGAATCAGCAGGCACGACAAAGCGCAGAAGCCGGTGAACAGCAGCGCGAAGCTGCGGCGCTTGGAAAGCAGCGACGAGAGCGACAGCGTGTAGGCGCGGCGCACGCGCTCGAACTGGTTGTCAAAGGCGCGGTAGACGCGCTGCAGCGCATTCGGCTTGGCGTCGCCTGCAGGCTGCCCGTGCGAGCCGCTCATCAGCAGCATCACCAGCGTGGGCACCAGTGTGCGCGAGAGAAAGTACGACGCGACCATCGCGAACACCACCGCCTCGGCCATCGGCACGAACAGGAAGCGCGCGACGCCGGAGAGGAAGAACATCGGCACGAACACGATGCAGATGCACAGCGTGGAGACGAAGGCCGGCACGCCGATCTCGCCGGCGCCGACCTCGATGGCCTCGAGCAGCGGCTTGCCCTGGTGCAGGTGGCGCTCGATGTTCTCGATGGTCACGATGGCCTGGTCGACCAAAATGCCGACCGACAGCGCCAAGCCGCCCAGCGTCATCAGGTTCAGGGTTTCGCCCAGCACCTGCAGCACCAGGATCGAGGCCAGGATGGACAGCGGAATGGTCACCGCGATGATCAGCGTGCTGCGCCAGTTGCCGAGGAACAGCAGCACCATCGCGGCCGTGAGCAGCGCCGCGATGATGGCCTCGGCCACCACGCCTTTCACAGCTGCCTTCACGAACACCGACTGGTCAAACAGCGGCGTCACCTTCACATCGGCCGGCAGGGTCTGCGAGGCGCGGGGCAGCAGCGCGCGCAGGTTGTCGACGATGTCGAGCGTGGAAGCGCCGCCGTTCTTCAGCACCGAGAGCAGCACGCCGCGTGCGCCGTCTTGCCGCACGATGTTGGTCTGCGGCGAGAAGCCGTCGCGCACGTAGGCCACGTCGCGCAGGTAGGTGGTCGTTCCGTTGGCGGTGCGCACCGGCAAGTCGTTCAGCCCGGCGATGGCGTCGGGCGAGCCGTTCATCTTCACCGTGTACTCGGTCTCGCCGAACTTGGCGGTGCCCGAAGGCAGGATCAGGTTCTGCAGGTTGACCGCGTTGACCACGTCGGCAGGCGACAGCCCGCGCGCCTGCAGCGCCGCGGTGTCGAGGTCGACCGAGATCAGCCGGTTCTTGCCGCCATAGGGAAACGGCACGGCCACGCCCGGGATGGTGATGAGCTGCGGCCGCAACTGGTTGACCGCCGCGTCGAACACCGCCTGCTCGGGCAGCGTGGGGCTGGAAAGTGCCAACTGGATCACTGGGATGCTCGAGGCCGAGTACTTGATGACCAGCGGCGGCGTGATGCCCGGCGGCAGCTGGCGCACCTGTGTCTGCATCGACGCGACCACCTGCGCGATGGCGGTCTGGATGTTGGCGGTCGGCTGGAAGAACACCTTGATGACGCTGATGCCAGCGAGCGACTGCGACTCGATGTGCTCGATGTCGCTCACCGTGGTGGTAAGCCCGCGCTCGCTCTGGCCGGAGATGCGCTGGCCCATCTCTTGTGCCGACAGGCCGCCGTAGTTCCAGATGATGCTGATCACCGGGATGTTGATCTCGGGGAAGATGTCGGTCGCCATGTTGCGCAGCGCGAACGGCGTGGCCAGCACGATCAGCATGGCCATCACGATGAACGTGTAAGGGCGGCGCAGTGCCAGCGTGACCATGGACATCGGATCGGCACCTTCAGGTGGAAGACGGAGATGATATGAAGAACCTGCGCGGGGCGTACATCTGATTCCGCATATCCAAGCTGCTCGAAGCAGAAAACCACTTAACCGGCATTTAAGCTGCCCCGCGCACAGTGGCGCCATGCTCAGACGACGACTCGCCGGTGGCGCCACGGCGGCCGCCTTTTCTCTTGCGACCCTTTCTCTCGCGACCCTTCCCGCGCTGGCCGACGAGCCGGTGCCCGGCAGCGCCGATTGCAGCCGCATCGGCACGGTGCAGGTGGACCGGCTCGACGTGTTCGACACCCGCCAGCCGGAAGAAGACAACGCCGCGTTCCGGCTCGTCAACTTTCTGCACGTGCAGACGCGCGAATCCGTCATCCGCAAGCGCCTGCTCTTCAAACCGGGCGACGCCTACGATCCCCGCCTGCTGGAGGAATCGGAGCGCTTGCTGCGCAGCAGCGGTTATCTGCGCTCGGCCACCGTGCAGCCCGGGGCGTGTCACGACGGGGTCGTCGACATCGAGGTGAGGACCCAGGACGTCTGGACGCTGAAGCCCGGCCTCTCGTTCGGCCGCAAGGGCGGCAAGAACAGCAGCAGCCTGGGCATCGCGGAAACCAACCTGCTGGGCTTCGGCAGCCGGCTCGGCCTGGTGCTGGAGTCGGGCGTCGACCGCGACAGCCGCATGCTGTACTACCGCGACCCGCAGCTCAACGACGACCGCTGGGCCTTGTCGACGCAATATTCAAACAACAGCGACGGCAAGTCGCAGCTCCACAGCCTGGAGCGGCCCTTCTATGCGCTCGACAGCCGCTGGGCCGCCGGCGTGTCGCTGCGCCGCGAGACACGCATCGACTCGACCTACGAGCAAGGCCGCATCGTCGGCCAGTACCAGACCGAGGAACACTTTTACAGGCTGTACGGCGGCCTGTCCGAAGGCCTGCGCAACGGCTGGGTGACGCGCTGGACCGCCGGCTGGACGGACGATTCCCACCGCGCCAGCCCCATCGTCAACGCGAGCCTGCCGAGCATCGGTCTGCCGACCGATCGCGAACTCGCGTACCCGTGGCTGGGGTTCGAGTTGGTGGAAGACGCCTACCGCAAGACCCGCAACCAGGACCAGATCGGCAGGACCGAAGACGTGTCGCTGGGCTGGCACGTCACGGCCCTGCTGGGCGCGGCGTCACCGCGGTTCGGGGCCGACCGCAGCGCTGCCGTGTTCAACGCCCGCGTATCCCGCGGCATGGAGCCGACATCCGACCAGACCCTGCTGCTCGACGCCGGCACCGCAGGCCGCTGGGAGCGCCAGGGCCTGGCCGGCACACTGATCAGCGCCAGTGCGCGCTACTACATGCGCTTGTCGTCGCGGCGCAGCCTCTACGTGACGCTGGGCACCGATCGCGCCATCAACCCCGACAGCGACCAGCAGGTGCTGCTGGGCGGCGACTCGGGCCTGCGCGGCTACCCGCTGCGCTACCAGAGCGGCCGTGGCCGCTGGCTGTTCACCGCAGAGGAGCGCTACTTCACCGACTGGTTCCTCTTCCGCCTGTTCAACGTGGGCGGTGCGGTGTTCTACGACATGGGCCGCGCCTGGGACCAGGACGCCAGCACGCAGGCACCGCAAGGCCTGCTGCGCGACCTGGGCTTCGGCCTGCGGCTGGGCAACAGCCGCTCGTCCCTCGGCAACGTGGTGCACATCGACCTGGCGTTTCCGCTCGACGGCGACCCAAGCATCAGCAAGGTGCAGTTCCTGGTGGAGGCGAAGCGCAGCTTCTAGGCGTCTTCCGCCAGCAGGCCTTCGCTGATCCACTGCTGCAGCGCGCCGACCGCCGCGGCGGCGGCGTTCTCAGCACCCACCAGCTCCGCCGCGCGCTCGCACAACGTGCCGAAGCTGTCGCCGTCCATCGCTGAAGGCAAGAGCAAGGCTTCGGTGGCATCGGTCACCGAACGCCAGCGCGTCTCGAGCTGCGGGCGCCACACCAGCAGCAGGTGCTCGCCGGCTTCGGGCTCATCGAGTTCGGGTTCTTCGTCTTCGCCGGCCTGGAGCGCGCGCCACGCGGGCTCGATGCGCCAGCGCAGGCTCAACAGCTGCGCGCTCGGCTGAAAGCACGGCACCCAGCCGGCCCATTGTTCCGGCGCCCGGGCGGCGAGCGATTCGGTGGACAACGGCCGCGCATCGGCCGCATCGAAGGCCGCACGCAGCGCCCATTCCATGCGCGCCAGATCGACGAAGGCGGGGTGCGGCACCAGATCGGGCTGCTCCGCCATGAACTCGGCCAGGCGATGGCCGAACCAGCGGATCGACGGGTGGCTCGACGGGTTCGCCCGCAGGTAGGCCAGGCCGAGCGCGTCGAAGGCGTCATCGCCCATCGCACGTGGCAGCACGCCGAAGTTGTCGCGCAGTGCGCCCAGCAGCCGCGCTGTGTAGGCCTGCTGGTAGATGCGCAGCAGCGGTTCGCGTTCCGGGTCCGTGCGCAGCAGGCCGGCCGCCGATGCGTGGTCGACGATGGCCGCGCGCAGCTGCTGCTGTTGTGCGGCCAGGCTCATGCGGCCTCCCGCACGCGCAAGGCCTGCGCCTGGATGGCGCGCGCCTGCTCGAGCTCGGCCAGCAACTCGGCCAGCGGCGGGATGTGGTCATCGCGCTCGATCATGGTCGGCACCGGGCCGAGGCGTTGCACGGTGTGGGCGTAGAGCGACCACACCGCCTCGCACACCGGGTGGTCGTGGGTGTCGACAAGGTAGTGGCCGTGGTCTTCGTGGCCGGCGAGGTGGATCTGGCGCACGCGCTCGCGCGGCATCGCATCGATGAAGCGCCTGGCGTCGAAGCCATGGTTCACGCTGCTGACGTAGACGTTGTTCACGTCGAGCAGCAGCTCGCAGTCGGCGCGTTGCGCGAGTTCGGCGATGAATTCCCATTCGCTCATCTCGTCACCGGCGAAGCTCACATAGCTCGACACGTTCTCCAGCAGCAGGCGGCGGCCGAGAACGTCCTGCACCTGCTGCACGCGCTGCACCACGTGGCGCAATGCCGCCTCGGTGTAGGGCAAGGGCAGCAGGTCGTGCAGGTTGTGGCGGTCGACGCCCGTCCAGCACAGGTGGTCGGAGATCCATGCGGGCTCGATGCGATCGGCCAGCGCCTTCAGTTCGCGCAGGTAGGCGAGATCCAGCGGGTCGGTGCTGCCGATCGACATCGACACGCCGTGCATCACCATCGGCACGTCGCAGCGGATGCGGTCCAGGTGATGCAGCGGCTTGCCGCCTGGGACGAGGTAGTTCTCTGAGATGACTTCGAGCCAGTCGATACCCGGTTGCGGTTCGGCAAACGCTGCGTAGTGCTCGGTGCGCAGGCCGAGGCCAAAACCGGTGAGGGGAGAAGTCATGTCAAAAAACCGACGCGAGGGTCAAGCCGCCGCATCGGAATTCCTGGTCGCTGTGAGTCGAAAGACCGGGAGGAGACTTACTTCAAGACCTTGCCGCCGGCCGAGGTGCACTCGGTCGCCGACTTCTTGCCGACCCAGCCCTGGCCCTTGCAGCCGTTCTGGCCCTTGCACTCGCTCTTGGCCGTCTTGCAGTCGGACGTGCCCTTGCAGGTGTTGACGCCCGAACACTTGACCATGCCGTCGTCGGCCGCGAAGACCGAGGTGGTGGCGAGGCCGGTGGAGAACAGGGCGGCAGCGGTGGCAGCCATCGCGAGGCCGGTTTTGACGTTCAGCATGATTCGATTCCTTGCAGTGAAGTGAAGAGGAGTGCAGGCAACCGGCCCGTTGAGCCGAATCATTGCGCTTGCAGAACTTCGTCGCTCCGGCGAGGCCTTTCTTACAAGGGTTCGTGCAAGCTCAATCGCCCTGAATCAAAGCCACCAGTTCCTCGGCCTTGAGCACGCCCGCCACCTCGCCGCCTTCCAGCACGCTGTCGGCCAGCTCGCGTTTGCTTTGGTGCAGGGCCACGATGCGCTCTTCGAGCGTGCCGCGGTTCACCAGCCGGTAGACGGTGACCGGCCGCTGCTGGCCGATGCGATGGGCCCGGCCGCTGGCCTGGTCTTCGGCAGCCGGGTTCCACCAGGGGTCGGCGATCACCACGTAGTCGGCCATGGTGAGGTTGAGGCCGAAACCACCGGCCTTCAGGCTGATGAGAAAGAGGTCGCCCTCGCCGGCCTGGAAGGCGGCCACGCGCCGCGTGCGTTCGGCGGTAGGCGTGGCACCGTCGAGGTATTGGTACGTGATGCCGGCGGCGTCGAGGGGCTCGCGCAACAGCGAGAGAAAGTCGACGAACTGGCTGAACACCAGGGCCTTGTGCCCATTGGCCGACAGCTCCGCCGCCAGCTGTGCAAAGGCCTGCACCTTGGCACCCACCAGGCCCAGTTGTGGACTCACGAGGCGCGGGTCACAGGCAGCGCGGCGCAGGCGGGTGAGCTGGGCCAGGATGTTCATCTGCGCGTGGCCCGGCGAATCGCCGGCGAGGCTTTGCTGCGCAGACTCCAGCGCCTCGCGGCGCAGGGTTTCGTAATGCGCCCGCTCGGTGGCTTCGGGCTCCACGGTGAGCGTGAGCTCGGTGCGCGGCGGCAGGTCGTCGAGAACCTGGGCCTTGGTGCGGCGCAAGACAAAGGGAGCAATCAGCCGGCGCAGGCTGCGCTGTGCCTGGCGGTCTCGGTCACGCTCGATGGGGCCGGCAAAACGCTCGTTGAAGCGCGCCAGGCTGCCGAGCAAACCGGGGTTGCACACCCGCATCACCGACCACAGCTCGGACAAGCGGTTCTCGATCGGCGTGCCCGACAAAGCCAGGCGAAAGTCCGCACGCATCTCATGCACGGCCTGCGAGCGCTTGGCTGCGGCGTTCTTGATGGCCTGGGCTTCGTCGAGCACCAGCGTGTGCCATTCGCGCGAGGCAAAGGCGGTGACGTTTTGCTGGTGCAGCTGGTAGGAAACCACCACCACATCGCGCGGGCCCACGCGCTCGATGAGGCTGTCGCGCTCGGACTCGCCAAACAGGTGCAGGTTCAGCGAGGGCGCAAAGCGGCGTGCCTCGGCCAGCCAGTTGCCCATCAGCGAGGTGGGCGCCACCAGCAGGGCCGGGCCCTCGGCTGCTCGCGCCAGCAGCACGGCCAGGGCCTGCAAGGTCTTGCCCAGGCCCATGTCGTCGGCCAGGCAGGCACCCAGGCCGGCTTCGGCCAGGCGCATGGCCCATTGGTAGCCTTCTTCCTGGTAGGGGCGCAGCTGCGCTTGCAGGCCGGTGGGCAAAGCGATGGCCGCCGCTTGCACGGACTCCAGCTTGGCGATGCGCTGGCGGAAAGCGGCGTCGGCTTGCAGCTGTGCGCCATCCATCACGGCATCGAGCCACGCAGAGGCGACCACCGGCAGCTTGGCTTCGCCACGCTGCACCTCGACCACCGTGGCCAACTCGTCAAGCCGCGTGCGCAGCTCCTGCGTCAACGCGAGGTAGCGGCCTTCGCCCAGCGGGATGAAGCGGCTCTGGCCACTGCGGGTCCATTCGAGCATCTGCGTGAGGCTGAAGACCAGGCTTTCATCGATGCTGACGCCGCCTTGCAGCGCGAGCCAGTCGGTGGCGCTGCGCACCTGCACATGCAGTTGGGCCAAGGTGGCGGTGTCGACGCGGATCGCCTTGCCGGCGGGCCAATCGAGTGCCGTGACCACCCCGCCCGAGGCACACAAGGCGTGCAGTTGCTCCACCAGCGCAAGCGCATCGTCGGCCGCGTCCACCAGCCACTCGCAAGCGATCCCGCCCGCAGCCGGCGGGTCGAGCATGGGGCAGGCGTCGAGCACGGCATCGAGATGGGCGCGCTCTTGCGCCAGGTCGCGCTGCGCACCCACCGTCTCGCCGCCCACCATCGCAACGAGACGCGAGCGGCCGCTGCCCGCGGCGATGCGCGGACCGTCGGGGCCCAAGGGCGCCACCACGAGGCGCAACGACACGCCGTCGCCTTGCGGTGCCAGCTCGGCACGCAGCCGCGCATCGGGTTGCACCTCGCGCGCGGCCTGCACCTCGTCGGCGTGCACCTGGAAGTGCGCGCCCAGGCCTTGCAGCACCTGCTGCAACTGGGCCGCGCCATCGGCGGGGATCAGCAGGCCCTCGCCGAGAAGCTGCGCCACGCGCTTGTGGGCCGGGGTGAGGCGGATCAGCCGGGCGCGCTGGGGCGATTCGCGCACCACGCTTGTGGCCTGCAACGCCTCGGCTTCTTTGAGTTCGGCCGCGCTGGTCGAGTAGTAAGCCGGCTTGGCTTGCCGCGGGTGCAGGGCCGGCAGCATGCGCACACGGCGCTGCGCCCCGAGATTGACCACGTCGATTTCAGGCCCGGCCTCGACCAGGGTCACCGCAATGCCTGGCGCATCGTCGAACTCCACATGCGGATGCCCCGCCAGCGCGGCAATGGCAGCCGCCAGATCAAGCCGCAGGCTGCGGTCGTACGCGGTTTGCCGCACGGCACGCACCACGGCGGCGTCGGCGGGCAACAGGGTTTCTGCCTTGGACAGCTTGAGCAGAGACACCGGCTTGGGCTTGCCCCAACCGCGCGGCCCGCGCTTTTGCTCATGCGGCGCGATGTCCAGCAACTCGCCCGACGCCTTGGCGCTGAGCACCCACACGAGGCGGGTGTCACTGCTGGCGTCGGTGGGCGCGGCGGCGTCGGGCGCGGCCACAGCCATCAGCGCGGCCAGGGCCACACGCCACGACTCTTGCGCCGGTGGTACGAAAAAGCTCGCAGGCGGCGTCTGCCCGGCCAGCACCTGCACCGCCGCGTCGATCTGGCCCAGCCAACCCGACAGCCCCGACGCCGCAATACGTTCGCGCAAAAACGCCAGCCCGGCTTGTTCGTGTTCGCCGATGGGCTGGGGCTGGTCGTCTTCTTTCAGCCAGGCGCTCATCAACCAGCGCCACGGGTCCAGGGCGCTCACGTAGGGTGCGCGGGTTTGCGGCAAGAAGGCCTGCAGGTCGCGCGCCTCGTCGCCCAGGCGCATCTGCACGGCCTGGGCCACCACGCCGCTCCAGTGGTCGGACGCAGGCGTGCGCTTGCCCCCTTCGGCCAGGCAGAACTTGAGCGCCTTGTGCAAGTGCGCCGGTGTCTGCTGCGCCAGCAGGGCCAGCGCATAGGGCGCGGCCAGCATGCTGGGCAGCAGGTTCTTGCGCTTCTTGGCTTCGTCTTTCAGCCGAGCCAGCGCGGCGTCATAACCGGCTTCGGCCTCGGGCCAGCGCCCCTGCCGCACATCGACCGCGGCCGCAACGGCCTGGGCCAAGGCCTGCCAGTAGGGCGATGTTTGGGGCGACTGGCGCAGCGGCTTGAGCACGCCGTCGATGTCGGCCAGCCTGTCGGCCCACAGCAGGTGTTCGCTCAGCGCCATGCGCAGCACGAACGTGTCTTCGCCGTCATGGGCGGCCAGATAGCGTTGGGCCAGCGGCACGAAGGGCAAGGCCGGCGGGCCCCACGCGCGGATCAGCTCCGACAGCTTGTTGAACAGCACATCGCGCTGCAGCACCTGCGGAAGGCGCTCGAACAGGGCTTCGTCGAGCATGTCGAACACGGCCCGGTGTACGACGCTGGGCCAGTCCATGCCCCAGCCGCAGGCCGAACGCAGCCGCTCGATCTGTTCATAGGGCACACCCGAGAACAGCTCCAGGCGCACGATGGCAATGGCGGCCTGCACATCCGGAAAGCGCACTGGCCGCAAGTCTTCGTTGAAACCCATGGCGCGGGCCAGCGCAGCGCGCAGCGTGGGCGCATCGCCTTGATCGATCTGGCGCAAGAAAACGGCACTGAATGCCTTGCTCGCAACCTGCCAGTGGCCCTGGCGCAGGCGGTCTTCGACCAGCCACCCGACCGCTGCCAGCTCTCTGATGACGCCCTTGACCTCGTCAGCGGTATAGCGCTTGCCCTCGGCATTCTTGGCACCCAGAGCCGCCAGCATGTCGTGCACCCAGGTGCGCGTGCGCAACGCCCCGCCCAGCGCCACAGCGCCGAGCACGTCGAGCCGCTGCGGGCTCAGCCCCGCGAGCGCCGCACTCACTGCGCCAGCACGGCTGCCATCGCCACCGCAGTGGCCTCGACGTTCGACGAGTTGAGACCCGCCACGCACATGCGGCCCGAGCGCACCAGGTACACGGCGTGTTCTTCGCGCAGCTTGTCCACCTGCTCCGCCGACAAGCCGGTGTAGCTGAACATGCCGCGCTGCGTGAGGAAGTAGCTGAAGTCGCGCCCCGGCAGCTTGGCGCTGAGCACCGCGTGCAGCGTCTGTCGCATGGCCTTGATGCGCACGCGCATGGCGTTCAGCTCGCCTGCCCATTGGTCGTACAGCGCCGGCGTTTGCAGCACGCGGGCGACGATCTGGCCGCCATGCGTAGGCGGGCTGCTGTAGTTCTTGCGGATGGTGGCTTTCAACTGGCCCAGCACCAGGTCGGCCTCGGCTTTCGTCGGGCAAACCACGCTCAGGCCGCCGCAGCGTTCGCCGTAGAGCGAGAAGCTCTTCGAGAACGAACTCGCGCAGAAGAAGCTCACGCCCGCGTCGGCCAGCGCGCGGATCGCAAACGCGTCTTCAGTGATGCCGTCGCCGAAGCCCTGGTAGGCGATGTCAACATAGGGCAGCAATTTGCGCTGCTGGATCACCGGGATCAGCTCCTGCCACTGCGCCGCGGTGAGATCGACGCCGGTCGGGTTGTGGCAGCAGGCGTGCAGCAGCACGATGCTCTGCTCGGGCAAGGCCTTCAGCGCGGCCAGCATCTCGGCGAACTTCACGCCGCCCGTCTTCGCGTCGTAGTAGGGGTAGGTGCTGACGGTGAAGCCGGCGCCCTCGAACATCGAGCGGTGATTGTCCCAGGTCGGGTCGCTGACCCACACATTGGAGTTCGGGAAGTAGCGCTTCAGGAAGTCGCCGCCGACCTTCAGGCCGCCCGAGCCGCCGAGGGTCTGGATGATCGCGATGCGGCCGCTCTTCACGGCTTCGTGGTCGGCGCCGAACAGCAGCTGCTGCACGGCCTGGCGGTAGTTGACTGCGCCTTCCATCGGCTGGTAGGGCCGCGCGCCGATGGTTTGCAGCATCGCGCTTTCGGCGGTGCGCACGGCGCCCATCACCGGCAGCTTGCCGGCATCGTCGAAATAGATGCCGATGCTGAGGTTGATCTTGTGCGGCCGCGGGTCTTTGCCGAAGGCTTCGTTGAGGGTGAGGATGGGGTCGCCAGCGTAGGCGTCGACGTGCTCGAACATGAGGGGCTCCTGCAGGGGGCCTCAATTATCCAACCACTCCACCCAGCGGCCGTGCGCATGCGAACGGGCCAGCAGGTCGAAGCGCACATTGGTGCCTTCTCTGGTGCTTTCACGCGAGCACAGCGTCCACAGGCTGGCCGACCGGGTCCGGGGGTCGATAGAGGGTGGTACTTCGACCGGGCCGATGCGCAGATTGGGCCCTTCGGCCGACAGCCACATCGCACCGGTGCTGCGTACGAGATCGACCACGGTGTCGATATGCCGCTGCAGGGCCGGCGGCTCGAAGTAGGTCAGCACCCAGCTGTTCAAGATGACCGGCTGCACATCACCCGGCACCTCGGCCAGCCACTCGGCGACGTGGGCGGTGCAGTCAGCCACACGCAACACCGGCCAGCGCCGCTGCTTCATCAGCGCCACGGCCTGGATGAAGCGTGTGGCACGCGCTGTGTCGCTGGGCCACAGGCAGGCGCGCAGCCAGCCGAGTGCTGCGTCGTCGTCGATGTCGATCGGCGCGGGGTCGATGCCGCGGCGTTGCACGATCTCGAAGTCGGCGCCTTGAGTGAACGGCGTCACCACGCGGCAAGGCAGCAGCGGCACGCCAGGGCCCGGCCCTGCGCCGAGCACCCCGTCACCGTAGTCGTAGCAGTAGGTGTCGACGCCGAGGTTCAGCCCTGCGCTGCAACCCACGTCGAGCAATGCGAGGCGCGGCTTGCCGCTGCGCTGAGAAATCGCACGCAAGGCCGGCCACAGCACGGCGCAGCGACCGATCTCGTTGGTCTGCGTGGCCTGGGTGCGCATGCGCTCGCGCAGCGCGGCTTCGTGCCTCGCCACGAAATCTTTCACGCAGGCGCCCAGCTCGGCGTCGGGCAAACGCGTGCCGCCCACGCTCGGAAAGTACTCACCCAAGGCATGCGACGCGCCCGCGAGCAAGCGCTCGTGCACCGCAGCCAGCCACAGGTTGGGCCGCCGCTGTTCGTCGCTCGCGCCGGCCAGCAAATCGAGCAGATCGGCATCGGCCGCGACGATGCGGCAGAGTGCCTGGTACAGCGGCTCTTCGGGGCATTGCGCGTCGGCGAAGTGGTGGAAGCGGGCGGCAAGTTTCGCGCTGTCTGCGCGTGGGATGTCGTTCATGGCGCAGGCTGAGCCGGCGGCGTGACGGCAGTCAGGCTGCAGCAAGCGCGGCTTCAATGTCTTTGGTGATCGATTCCGGCGAGTCGTTCGGCGCATAGCGCTTGATGACCTGCCCGTCCTTGCCGACCAGGAACTTGGTGAAGTTCCACTTGATGCCCTTGGTGCCCAGGATGCCCGGGGCCTCGGCGGTGAGCCATTTCCACAGCGGGTGCGCTTCGGCGCCGTTGACCTTCACCTTGCTCATCATCGGGAACTGCACGCCGTAGTTGAGCTGGCAGAACGAGGAAATTTCGCCGTCGGTGCCCGGGTCTTGCCCGCCGAACTCGTTGCTCGGGAAACCCATGACCACGAGGCCCTTGCCGCCGTACGTTTCCCACAGCTTCTCGAGGCCGGCGAATTGCGGCGTGAACCCGCAGGCACTGGCGGTGTTCACGATCAGCAGCACCTTGCCTTTCTGGCTGGAGAGATGGGCCGGTTTGCCATCGATGGAAACGGCTTCGAAGTCGTAGACGCTGGTCATGAAATCTCCTCGTGCGTGAAATAAGTCGTGGCTGATCGTAGCGCCGCACGCCACCCCGTGCCGCGAAGGGTTGCCGCGGCTTGACGCGCCCCGGCAGGCCATCGAACATCAGGCACTCCACCCACCGGAAAGCACCATGTCCGAGCGCATCCCCATGCGCTATACCGTCGCGCTGCAAGGCTTCAGCGATTTCGAACGCAGCGCGTTGAACTCGTTCTTCCGCCTGGCGCAACAGCGCGCGCCGGCTTACGAGCGCGCTGCTTCGCCGACCGACAGCGACTTCATCATCGCCGACGCCGACCACCCCGCCGACGTGGCCGCGGTGAGCGAGGCCGCCCGGCTGCAAGACACCGTCTTCATCGGCGCACGCGCGCCGGCAGGTGCCGCCGCGTGGCTGCCGCGGCCCATCGAGCCGACCCGCATCGTGCGCGAGCTCGACCTGCTGCTCGAGCTGCGCCTGGCGAGCCTCGACGAACCGGTCCAGGACCAGGAGAGCGACTGGGTCAACTCCAGCCCGCAGAAGCTCTCGCCCACCGACGGCCACCCCGCGAAAGACGTGCTGGTGGTCGACGACAGCCGCATCGCGCTCAAGTTCTTGCAGACACGCCTGCAAGGCCTCGGCTACCGCGTGCACCTGGCGCTCGACGCGGCACAGGCGCTGGAGCGCCTGGCTTCGCAGGCGTTCTCGCTGGTGTTTCTCGACGTGGCGCTGGGCCCCGAAGGCAGCATGGACGGCTTTGCCCTGTGCCAGCAGATCAAGCAGCGCAAGACGCACCCCGGCGGCATCGCGCCGGCCGTGTTGATGGTGACCGGCCGCACGAGTTCGATGGACCGGGTGCGCGGCGACCTGGCCGGCTGCGATGCCTACCTCACCAAGCCGTTGATGGAACCCGAGTTCGTCGCGGCGCTGCGCCAGCTTGACCCGCTGCCGGCCTGAGGCGACTCAGGCGTCAGTGCGCAGCCGGCCGCTGCAAGGTCGACAACAGCGCCGCCAACACGATCAGCGCGCCACCTCCGACGAGTGACGGCGTCAGCCTGCCACCGCCCAGCAGCAGTGCCGACACCGCGGCAAACAACACCTCGGTCAGCATGATCACCGAGCTGGCGTTGGCCGGCAGGCGCGCCGTGCCGTATTGCAGCGCCAGGTTGCTGACCAGGAAGCAGGCGCTCAGCGCCAGCGCACCAAGCGCCCAAGCCCAGGCCGGCGCAGGCGGCCACGAAGCCTGCCCCCTCAGCGTGAGCACGAGCGCCACACCACCGGCGACCAGTGCACCGCCGAGAAACATCGCCAGAGCCCGGCTTTCACTGGACTGCGCGGCCTCGCGCCGCAGCATCACGTTGTTGAGAGCGAACGAGAAGCCGGCGAGTACGCCGAGCCAGTCGGGCAGCGATTGCGGGATCGGCAGGCCCTGCCCGCCCTCGGGCCACAGCACGATGGCCGCACCGGCCAGTGCGAGCAACACCCGCAGCAGCACCAGCGGCGTGAGCGCCTCGTTCAGCAGCAGGCGAGCGAGCAGCACCACCCACAAGGGCATCAGGTAGCACAGCAACACGACGCGCACCACGTCGCCAATCGCCACGCCCCAGTTGAAGGCCGCGTTGGTGGTGCCAGCGGCCAGCATCAGCACCCACAGCGCGGGAGTTCGCAGCACCTGGCCGAAAGCATGCGGCCGCATCACCGCGATCACCGAGACAGTGAGCAGGTAGACGATCACCGTGGCCCACAGCGGGTGCAGCCCTTGGGCGTGCAATTGGCGAAACGGCCACCACGAGACACCCCAGGTCAGCGCATTGAGGGTCAGCGCCAGGGCGGGAAGAAGAGAGCGGGAGGAGGTCACCGTGGAATTTTTCTTGGGAAGCGTCGGCGCAGTGTGTCTCGCCGCGGCGAGACGCCGGCCTTCGACGAGCGCACCGACCTCAGGGGTTCAGTGCTTGTCGCTGCGCGCCAGGGCCAGCAGGCGATCGACCTCGTCGCGGTGCTGCACGGCGTTGTTGGCATGCCAGCGGCGGATCAGCCACATGGTGCCGGCAACCACCAGGCCGAAGATGGTGATGGCGCCAAAGGCCGAGAGGCCGAACTTCGTCATGCCGGTGTAGAACGCCCCGAGGCCCAGGATGCAGGCCTGTTCGTTGAAGTTCTGCACGGCGATCGAACGGCCTGCGCCCATCAGGTTGTGGCCGCGGTGCTGCAGCAGCGCATTCATCGGCACCACCAGGTAGCCGCCGATGGCACCCAGCACGATCAGGAAGGGCGCGGCCACCCACACGTTGTGGATCACGTTCATCGCGATCACCAGCAGGCCCATCACGATACCGAGCGGGATCACGTTGGTGGCCTGGTCGAGCCGCATGCGCATCGAGGCGACCACCGCACCAACGGCCGTGCCCACCGCCACCACGCCGACCAGCGCCGACGCCTGCGTGGTGCCGTAACCCAGCGCCGCGCTCGCCCAGGCCAGCACGATGTAGCGCAGGTTGCCCGAGACGCCCCAGAACAGCGTGGTCGTGGACAGCGAGATCTGGCCCAGCTTGTCGCCCCATAGGCGCGCGTTGCAGTTGGAGAAATCGCGCACCAGCGCCACCACGCCATGCGCCAGCGGCTGCAAGGGCGCCTCGGTGCGCGGAATCCTCAAATTGAACAAGGCAGCGATCATGTACAGCACGATCAGCGAGGCGATGGCCGCTTCGGGCGGCGTGTCGACACCGGTGTCGAAGAACGGCATGTCGAACTGCAGCAGGTGGTGCGACACCACGCGCCCGACCAGCTGCCCGCCCAGCAGCACGCCGAGGATGATGGAGCCGATGGTCAGCCCTTCGATCCAGCCGTTGGCCTTGACGAGCTGCGAATTGGGCAGCAGCTCGGTGAGGATGCCGTACTTGGCCGGCGAGTAGGCCGCAGCACCCAGGCCGACGATGGCGTAGGCCATCAGCGGGTGCGTGCCGAACAGCATCATCAGGCAGCCCACCACCTTGATCAGGTTCGAGAAGAACATGACCTTGCCCTTGGGCACGGCGTCGGCAAACGCCCCCACCAGCGGCGCGAGGACCACGTAGAACAACGCGAACATCGGCACCAGCGCAGCGCGCTGCCACTCGGGTTGTCCTGAGGTCTTCAGCAGCTCGACCGCGGCAACGAACAACGCGTTATCAGCCAGCGAGCTGAAGAACTGCGCTGACATGATGGTGTAGAAACCTTTTTTCATTCGCCCGCGGTGGGTCCGTCGTGTGGCTGGGGCCCGTACTGTCTTGCCCCGCGGCGGCGGTTATAGCATGCAGGTCTTGACAGTCCGCCCCCGCATCCCCGAGGTTCAAGGGTCTACCCCAGGGTGCGTTTTTCACACAGGCGCCGTCCGGCGCCTCGGCTGGGTCAGTGGGTGGTACTGCGCGCCACGCCCAGCAGGTGTTCCACTTCCGCGGGGAACCGTGCGCAGTTGCGCGCATGCCAGCGCCCGACGAGCCACATGCTCACAGCCACGAGCAGGCCGAAGATGGCGATCGCGCCGAAGGGCGGCATGCCGCCGTGGTTCATGGCCGTGTAGAGCGCACCCAGCGCCAGGATGCTGGCCTGTTCGTTGAAGTTCTGCACCGCGATGGAACGCCCCGCGCCCATCAGGTTGTGGCCGCGGTGCTGCAGCAGCGCGTTCATCGGCACCACCATGTAGCCGCCGAGCGCGCCCAGGATCAGCAGGAAAGGCGCCGCCACCCAGACCCGGTCGATGAGGTTCATGCCGATCACGCACAGCCCCATGACGATACCCAGCGGGATGACCTTGGGTGCCTGGTCGAGCCGGGTGCGAGACGACGCCAGCACCGCGCCCACCGCCATGCCGATGGCCACCACGCCGACCAGCGACGACGATTGCGTGATGTCGTAGCCCAGCGCCATGGCCGCCCAGGCCAGCACGATGTACTTGAGGTTGCCTGCCACGCCCCAGATCAGCGTGGTGGACGCGAGCGAGATCTGGCCCAGCTTGTCGTTCCACAGCCGCGCGTTGCACTGCGAGAAGTCGCGCACCAGCCCCGCCAGCCCGTGCGCCACCGGGTGCAGCGGCGCATGGGTGCGCGGAATGCCCAGGTTGAAGGCGGCCGCCAGCACGTACAACACGATCAGCGAGGCCACGGCCGCTTCGGAGGGTGTGTCGACGCTGGTCATGAACATCGGCAGATCGAGCGACAGCAGGGCCGGTGCCAGCACCCGGCCCACCAGCTGGCCGCCCAGCAAGGTGCCGAGGATGATCGACAGGATGGTCGACCCTTCCATCCAGCCATTGGCCTTTACCAGCTGCGAGGCCGGCAGCATCTCGGTGAGGATGCCGTACTTGGCAGGCGAATACGCCGCGGCCCCCAACCCGACGACGGCGTACGCCAGCAGCGGGTGGCTGCCGAACAGCATCATCAGGCAGCCCAGAATCTTCACCAGGTTGGCGATGAACATCACCCGGCCCTTGGGCAGGGCGTCGGCGAAGGCGCCAACGAGCGGCGCGAGGATCACGTAGAACAGCGCGAACATCGGCACCAGCGCGGCGCGTTGCCACTCGGCCCCGCCGCTGTGCCTGATGAGTTCGACTGCCGCCACGAAGAGCGCGCTGTCCGCCAGGGAACTGAAGAACTGCGCAGACAGGAGGGTGTAGAAACCTTTTTTCATGGACCTGCGACGGCACCGCTGTCTGCGGCGAGCTTGTTATAGCACGCAGGCCCAAGCGCCTGGCATGCGCATTACAGCCCGCACCACGCTGGCAGAATCGTCGCCATGCCCCGCCCCATCGAAGCCCTGGTTCACCCCGATGCCATCGCGCACAACCTGCAGTGCGCCCGCAGCCACGCCCCCGACGCCAAGGTCTGGGGTGTCGTGAAGGCCAATGCCTACGGCCACGGCATCGAACGCGCCTACCCGGGCCTGCAGGCGGCCGACGGCCTGGCGATGCTCGACCTGGCCGAGGCCGAGCGCGTGCGCGCCCTCGGCTGGCGCGGGCCCGTCCTGCTGCTCGAAGGCTGTTTCGAGGCGCGCGACCTGGAGCTGTGCTCGCGCCTCGGCCTGTGGCACACAGTGCATCACGAAGCGCAGATCGACTGGCTGGCCACACACAAGACCACCTGGCCGCACCATGTTTTCCTGAAGATGAACAGCGGCATGAACCGGCTGGGCTTCACGCCCGATGCCTTCCGCTCGGCCTGGCAGCGCCTGTCGGGCCTGACGCAGGTGGACGAGATCACGCTGATGACGCACCTGTCGGACGCCGACGGCGACCTGGTCACCTCGCGCGGCATCGCCCATCAGCTGGCCGCCTTCGAAGCCGCCACGCACGACCTGCCCGGCGACCGCTCGTTGAGCAACAGCGCCGCCACGCTGCGCTTCGCGGCCGAGCGGCCCGAAGTGCGCGGTGATTGGGTGCGCCCCGGCATCATGTTGTACGGCTCGGCGCCCGACTTCCCCGCGCATGACATCGCTCACTGGAACCTGCAGCCGACGATGACGCTACGCTCACGCGTGATCGGCACGCAGCTGCTTCAAGCGGGCGACACCGTCGGCTACGGCAGCGCCTTCACCGCCGACCGCGCGATGCGCATCGGCGTGGTCGCCTGCGGCTACGCCGACGGCTACCCGCGCCTGGCACCCACCGGCACGCCGGTGCTGGTGAACGGCGTGCGCACACGGCTGGTCGGGCGGGTGTCGATGGACATGGTGACGGTCGACCTCACGCCCGTGCCGCAGGCCGATGTGGGTGCCGAAGTCACGCTGTGGGGCCGCGGCCCGAACGGCAGCGTGCTGCCGATCGACGAGGTGGCGCACGCGGCCGGCACCATCGGCTATGAGCTGATGTGCGCCCTCGCCCTGCGCGTGCCGACCCACGTGGCCTGATGCTGTGACTGTCGAGATCGACCCGGCCGAAGTCGAATTCAGCGCCATCCGCGCGCAAGGCGCGGGCGGGCAGAACGTCAACAAGGTGTCGAGTGCAGTGCACCTGCGCTTCGACATCCGCGCCTCATCGCTGCCCGAGGCGGTGAAGGAACGGCTGCTCGCGATGAGGAAGGCGCCGGGCCGCCCCAAGCCTTCCGAAACCCCCTCGGGGGGCGGACTCGGCGAGCCGAGCCCGGGGGGCTCCATCCATGACCAGCGCATCACCGCCGATGGCGTGGTGGTGATCAAGGCGCAGACCTCGCGCAGCCAGGACATGAACCGCCAGGACGCCTTGCAGCGCCTGCAGGAGCTGGTGGACGCCGCTGCCACGGTGCCGCGCAAGCGCAAACCCACACGCCCCACTTTCGGCTCGAAGCAGCGCCGCCTTGAAGGCAAGAGCCAGCGCGGCGAGACCAAGGCTGGGCGCGGCAAGGTGCGCGAGTAGGCCGCAGCCAGCGGCTCAGCGCCGAACGGTCTTGTAGATGCCGCAGCCGAGCACGAGGCTGTCTTCGACAGGCACGATGTACGAGGTCTTCGGCGCAATCTGGCCGTTGGTCGGGTTGAGGAAGTCGTAGTCGACCCAGCCACCACCTTCGGCAGCGGCGGCCCACACATCGGTGCGCAGCTGGGTGGTCTCGGTGCCAATGATCTGGCCGGCGTTCTTGCCGACGTTGTGCGGCTTGCCGGCAAAGGCGCGGTAGACCAGCTCGCGGTCCCACGCGAAGACGTACATGTCGCGGTCGTTGAAGCCGCCTTGCAGGTCGGTGATGGTGGCCAGTGAGCCGCGCCCAGTTTGGCGGAACAACGCAACGGCGCGCTGCACCAGCAGCTGCGCTTCGTCTGCCGTGCCTTGCCGCAGCCGGAAGCCGCCCACCGCGGCCGACAGTTGTTTCGCACGATCGCCCAGCCCCGCAGAAGCGGACGATGCGTGGTCGACCATCTGCGCGTTCTGCTGCGTGATGCCGTCGAGGTGCGTCATCGCTTGCGAGATCTGTGCGAGGCCGGCGCTCTGCTCGCCCGCGGCCGTGGTGATCGACGCCAGCTTGCCGGCCAGTTCGCCGACGCCGCCGACGATGTTGGCCAGCACGGTACTCACATGGTCGATGTGGCCCACGCCGCGTTGCGTCTCTTCGCTCGAGACCTCGATCAGCTGCTTGATCTCGCGCGCGGCGGCGCCGCTGCGCTGCGCCAGTGCGCGCACCTCGGCGGCCACCACCGCGAAGCCGCGGCCCTGCTCGCCGGCACGCGCCGCCTCGACGGCGGCATTCAGCGCCAGGATGTTGGTCTGGAAGGCGATGCTGTCGATCACGCCGATGATGTCGCGCACCTTGTCGGCCCCGGTCTTGATCGAGTGCATCGAGTCGACGGCCTGGCGCATCAGCCCGCCACCGGACGTGGCCTGGCCATGCACCTGGCTCGCGAGCACCTCGACGGCGCGGGCGTCGCCGGTGTTCTGGCGCACCGTGGCGTCGAGCTGCTGCACGCTGGCCACCGTCTGCTTCAGGCTGGCAGCCTGTTGCTCGGTGCGGCTGGACAGGTCGGCCGTGTTGCCCGCCAGCGAGTTGCCGGCCTGCGACACCAGCGTGGTGCTGCTGCGGATGTCGGCCACCAGGGCAGACAGGTTTTCGTTGACGGTGTTGAGCGCGCGGCCGATGTCGGCGAACTCGTCGCGGCCGACAATGGTCATGCTCTGCGACAGGTCGCCTTTCAACATGCGGTCGGTTGCCGATTGAAGATCAGCCAGCGAGTTCGCCATCTGCAGGTGAAAGCACAGCAGCAGGTAGCCGATCAGCAGCCCGGCCAGCAGCCAGCCGAGCGTGGTCCAGTGCAGCAGACCGTGTTCTTGCGCGGTGCCGGCAACCAGCACCGTCACCATCGACAGGCACACGAGCGTCAACAGGGTGGTCTTGCCACGCAGGCCCAGCACGCGCATGAGGTTGAGGCCTGGCGCCATGGCGAAGGTGGAAAGCTTGGATGGAGAGGGCATCGGTCGTTCTTCTTGGAGCGTGACACCACGCCTGCGGCCATCCTAGGGTGGCGGGTTCTTGCAGAACGGCGAAACAGCGCTCGGAAACGCGTGCATTTGCCGGGTTGCGGAGAAGAAGCCGGCGTGATTTACCCGTAGCAGCGCGGCCCTCAGCTGCCGAGCTGCTCGCCCAGCAGGTTGAGGCTCTGCAGGTCACCCGCCGGCAGCTTGCCGGCGCGCAGCAGGGTCGCGCGGTGAATGCCGCGCAGGCGGAACCGCAGTTCCTGTTCGATGGCCTCGATCTCGGCGGCATCTGCCATGCCCACCGATTCGTTGCTCCACAGGCCGCTGGCGTTCCAGCCCAGGCGCAGCCGGCCCAGCAGGTGCAGCGCCAGGCCCAGGGCATCCATCAGCGCCTGCGATTGCGCGGTCGATGCGAGCGCCACCATGCCGACTTGCGCGGTGTGCAAGGACGCATCCAGCAGGGTCCGGCGCCTGAGGATCTCGTCTTCGCTCAAGACGGCCTGCAGCGGCCACTGCCGGCTGGCGTGAGAAATGGCGCCCACCCAGCTCAGGTCGAATTCCCCCGGCACCACGCGCAGCGCCACGCTGGCGCGCGCCAGCTGCGGGCACTCGCCGCGCAGCACGGCGAGCGTGGCTTCGGTGACGGCGAGCTGACGGCCCTGCGGCGACAGCTCGTTGCGCTCCAGGCAATGCGGGTAGCCCGTGCCGTCGAGCCGCTCGTGGTGCTCGGCCACCGCGCGGGCCACCACGGCCGGGTAGTCGGTGAGCTGCTCCAGCAGCAGCATGCCCACGTGCGGGTGGACCACCAGGTGCTGGTAGCTCTGGAAGTCGAGCGCCTGATCGGCGTCGGCCTCGCCGTGTTCGGGCGCGATGTACATCTCGCCCAGGTCGTGCAGCAGGCCGCACAGCATGGCAACGCGCAGCTCCTGCGTGCTACCGCCGTGGGTGATGGTGAGCGAGCCATTCAGCGCCATGGCCTGCACGGCATGGTCGAAGCTCGCCGGGCGCGTGGCCTGCCCGGCGGTGAGCAGCAGTTGCGCCACCGAGTGCAGCGGCAGCTGGGCCGCTTCGCGCATCAGCTTGGCGGCATGCGGGTGCAGCAGCGGCGCGAGCGGGGTGTCGCTCTGGAGCAGCGCTTCGAGCGACTGCACCAGTGAATGCGCGGTGATGCCGTCTTCGGCCAGCAGGCACGACTCCAGCGGCTGGCGCAGCTGCCGGTCGAGCAGCTTGCGCTGCAGCGACTGCGAGACAGGCTGGTCTCGCGCCCACAGCTTGGTGCCCGAGATGTCGAAGATGTCGCGCGAGGCGATGATCGATTTGGTCTGGCTGGCTTCGAGGATGGTCGCCAACGCATGCGGGTTGGCGGTCGAGAAGCCAAGGGTCTGGATGCGTGCGTTCATATCGGTTTCCAACAGGCCGTGACGCCTTGTTTTCGACCGATCCCTGCGCTGCTCAAGCGCTGTGTTGTGACAAGTGGTGTCGGCGCTCAGCGCAGCGGCTTGACGGCAGCCAGGTTGATCAGCGTCTCTTCGCGCACGGCGGGCGGCTTGATGCCGAGCAAGCGCTCACCCAAGCCGAGGTCTTCGCGGCTCCACCACAGGTAGGGGTAGGAGACGCCGTCGGCCCGCACCTCGAAACCGGCATGGCGGATCAGCGCCAGGTATTCGGATGCTGTCTTCTGCACGTCCATCGGGTGGCGGAACAGCAGCTTGATGATCCACGAGTGGATGTACCGCCGCGTCGATTCGGCGAAGAGCATCACGCCGCCGGGCTTGAGTACGCGGTGGAAATCGCGAATGGCTTCTTCCTGCTCGATCAGGTGGTGGAAGGTCTGGTGGCAGAACAGCAGGTCGACGCTCTCGTCGGCGAGCTTCAGCGCCGAACTGGAGCATTGGATGAGTTCGGCGTGCCGCAGGCCGTCGCGCGCGATCTCGTCGGCCGCGGCTTGCAGCATGGCCGGGTCGATGTCGATGCCGATCAGCCGCTGCGGGGCGAAGCGGTCGTTCAGCTTCTTCAGCGAGCGGCCCCAGCCGCACCCCACGTCGACCACCACCGGGTAGCTGGCGCGGCGTTCGGGGATCAGCCGGTCGACGTCGGCGAGCGCGCGTTCGAGCACATGCCGGGTCCAGGTGGGCGTGCGCAAGAACCAGCGGCCGAAGGCCGTCTCGGGTACGTGCGGTACCTGGAATTCGGAAAACGGGGCGAGGGGCGTGGAGGCAGGCATCGCGGATCGCAGGAGTCGAAGCCGCCGCATGTTACCCATGCGGCCTGCCTCCATGCGAACCGGGTGTCAGGGACTTCAGGCCCGCTTGAACAAGGCCAGCAGCCCGCCCGCGGCAACGAACAGGCTGCCGAAGGTGCGGTTGAGCAGCCTGATCTGGCGCGGCGACTTCAGCAGCCGCAGCAGCTTCGACGCGAGCGCGGTGTAGCCCGCCATCACGACCAGGTCGGTGAAGCCCAGCGTGGCGGCGATCACCGTGTACTGGTGCGCCATTGGCTGCGCCAGTTCGAGGAACTGCGGCACCACGGCGAGCAGGAAGACGGTGCCCTTGGGGTTGACGGCGTTGACCATCCAGCCGCGCAGCACCAGCGAGCGGCGCGGCACGACCAGCGCCTCGCCGGTCTCGGCCACCATCGGCACGGCGGGCGCACGCCATTGCTTGATGCCCAGCCAGACGAGGTAGGCCACGCCCGCCCACTTGACGACGGCAAAGCCGATGCTCGAAGCCGCGATCAGCGCGCCCAGCCCAAGGCCGACCACCAGCACCTGCGTCCAGATGCCCAGCACCAGGCCGAAGGTCAGGAAGTAGCCGCGCGCGAAGCCGTTGTTGAGGCCCGAGCTCATCGCAGCCACGGCACCGGCACCGGGCGAGATGCTGATGGCCCATGAGGCGGCGAAGAAGGCGAGCCAGGTGCTGAGTTCCATGGTGTTCTCGAAGAAGGTGGTGAGTATCTACCGCGCGGCCTGCTCGGCCACGATCTGGCCCAGTCGGAGGATGTTGGCATCAAGCGCGGGCGACCAAGGTTCACCGTAGTGCAGGCGCAGGAAGTGATTGAACCGGGTGGTACAGCTGAAGGTGGCGCCAGGTGCGCAGCCGATGTGCTCATGCCGTGCCTGCTCGAACACCTTGCGCGAATCCACGTTCGGCGGCATCTCGATCCACAACATGAAGCCGCCTTGCGGCCGGCTCAGCTTGCAGCCGGCCGGGAAGTGCCGCGCCACCGATTCGGACATCTGCTGGCACTGCAGCTTGAGCGCGGCGCGCAGCTTGCACATGTGGTGGTCGTAGCCGCCATCGCGGATGAACTCGGCCAGCACCTCTTGCTGCAGCCTGACGCCGGTGATGGAGGTGTGGAACTTGTGGGACTGCGCTGCCTTGAAGTGGCGGCCGGGCGCAATCCAGCCTACGCGGTAGCCAGGGGCCACCGTCTTGCTGTAGGTCGAGCAGAGGATCACATCGTCTTGCGTGTCGAAGCTCTTGAGCACGGGCGGGCGCTCGTCGCCGAAGTGGGTCTCGCCGTAGATGTCGTTCTCGATCAAAGTGAAACCGCGTTCGGCTGCGAGCTTCACCAAGCGGCGCTTGCTCTCGATCGGGATCAGGCTGCCCAGCGGGTTGTGGAAGTTCGCCACCACCATGCAGGCCTGAACGGCACCGGGCATTTGCGTGGCCAAGTCAAGCGCCTCGACCGAGATGCCTTCGCGCGGGTGGGTTGGAATCTCGATCGACTTCATGCCAAGGCTGCGGATGATCTCCAGCAGCATCCAGTAAGCCGGCGATTCGACTGCCACCGTGTCGCCTGGGCGCACCGCCGAGCGCAGCGCCAGCAGGACGGCCTCGGTACCGCCATTGGTGAGAATGATTTCTTCGGGCCGCAGCCGCACGCCGGCGTTGACGGTGCGGCGCGCGATTTCCTGCCGCAGCGCCGCGCTGCCCGTGATCACATAGCGCGAGGCGTACTCCGGGTGCAAGCGATTGATGCGTGCGGTCAGGTGGCGCAGCTTAGCCTCGGGCAGCAGCTCGCGTGCAGGCATGGGGCAGAACGAGGGCGCGGCCAGCGGGTCATCGGAGCCGAACAGGAACTCGCGCGTCAGGTCGTCAGGTGTCACAAAGCCGGCGCCACTCATGCGCGTGTCGATCTCGGGCTCGGGCAGCGGCTGGTGGCGCAGGGCAACGAAATAGCCTGACTTCGGGCGCGCCTCGACCAGCGCCTGGTTCTCCAGCCAGCGGTAGGCCAGCGTGACGGTCGAGGCGCTCACGCCGTGCCGCTGGCACAGCTGCCGCACCGACGGCAGGCGGTCGCCGGTGCGCAAGCTGCCGCCGTGGATGGCCTGCGCCAACTCGCCAGCCACCCGGTGGTAGAGCACGAATCCGGGGTCGGCGGGCGTGTTCATTCATTGGATTGTGATCGGCCGGCCAGCCATGTGACAGACACAGAGGTCGTCAGTTGTCACCAGCACAGATGGGTTTGGCGGCATCTGTGCTGCTGCAGTTTGCCGCGCTCTGGATGTGGTGGGCCAAGGGCGGAGCAGGAACACTGATGCCCTGGAAACACACGCTTTGGAGACCGCCATGCTTCGCCTCTCACCGCCCCTCACCCTCAAGCTCGCTGCCGGCGAGTTGCTGGCCTGCCCGCGCGGCGGCGTGACGCTGCGCGTGGTCTCCGGCTGTGCATGGGTCACCCAGCGCAACGACCCGGACGACCACTTCCTGCAACCCGGCCAGGCCTTCGAGCTGCAGCCCGGCGCGTTGACGCTGATCGGTGCCGAACAGGAGACCTGGCTGCGGCTGGAGTCCGAGCGCAGCTGGGCGGCACGCTTGTGGCAGCGGCTGACGCGGCCGGCTCATTCGAGCCCGGCGGCTACAGTCGCCGTGTGAGCAAACCCAAATCCATCTACACCTGCAATGAATGCGGCGGCACCAGCCCCAAATGGCTGGGCAAGTGCCCCCAATGCAACGCCTGGAACACGCTGATCGAATCGGTGGCCGATGCGCCTTCGAAGCACCGCTACCAGGCGCTTGCAGCAGCACAACCCGTCGCCACGCTGAGCGAAATCGAAGCCTCGGACGTCGACCGCCAGCCCACTGGCATCGATGAACTCGACCGCGTGCTGGGCGGCGGCATCGTCGCCGGCGGCGTGGTGCTGATCGGCGGCGACCCCGGCATCGGCAAGTCGACGCTGCTGCTGCAGGCGCTCGATTCGCTGTCGCGCAACCTGCGCACGCTGTACGTCACCGGCGAAGAGTCGGGAGCACAAGTGGCCTTGCGCTCACGCCGCCTGGGGCTCGACGGCTCGCAGGTGCGGGTGATCGCCGAGATCCAGCTCGAGAAGATCAGCGCCACCATCGAGGCCGAGCAGCCCGCGGTGTGCGTGATCGATTCGATCCAGACGGTCTACAGCGACCAGCTCACCTCGGCGCCCGGTTCGGTGGCGCAGGTGCGCGAATGCGCAGCGCAGCTCACGCGCATCGCCAAGAGCAGCGGCACGGCCATCGTGCTGGTGGGCCACGTGACGAAAGAAGGCGCGCTGGCCGGCCCGCGCGTGCTGGAGCACATCGTCGACACGGTGCTGTATTTCGAGGGCGACACGCATTCGAGTTTTCGCCTGGTGCGTGCGATCAAGAACCGCTTCGGCGCAGTCAACGAGATCGGCGTGTTCGCGATGACGGAGAAGGGCTTGAAGGGCGTGGCCAACCCGAGCGCGATCTTTCTGTCGACGCACGGCGACCCGGTGCCTGGCTCCTGCGTGCTGGTCACGCTGGAAGGCACGCGGCCGATGCTGGTGGAGATCCAGGCACTGGTCGACAGCGGTGGCCCGAGCCCGCGACGCCTCAGCGTCGGCTTGGACCGTGACCGGCTCGCGATGATGCTGGCCGTGATGCACCGCCACGCCGGCATCGCCTGCATGGACCAGGACGTGTTCGTCAACGCCGTGGGTGGCGTGCGCATCAGCGAGCCTGCGGCCGACCTGGCCGTGATGCTCGCGATTCAAAGCTCGCTGCGCGGGCGGCCGTTGCCGCGTGGCTTCATCGCCTTCGGCGAAGTGGGTCTCGCCGGCGAAGTGCGGCCTGCGCCGCGCGGGCAAGAGCGCCTGAAGGAAGCCGCCAAGCTCGGTTTCAGCGTGGCGGTGGTGCCAAAAGCCAATGCGCCAAAGAAGCCGATCGAGGGCCTGACCATCCACGCGGTCGAACGCATCGAGCAGGCGATCGATCTGGCGCGCAGCTTGTAGGAGAGAACCCGAATGAAGTTCGCCGCCATCAGTGACATCCACGGCAACCTGCCGGCGCTGGAAGCGGTGCTCGCCGACATCGCGCGAGAAGGTGTCGACGCGACGGTGAACCTGGGCGACATCGTCTCCGGCCCGCTGTGGCCAGCCGAAACCGCCGACCGGCTGATGGCGCTCAATCTGCCCACGCTGGCCGGCAACCACGAGCGTCAGGTGCTGACGCAGAGCCCGGACAAGATGGGCGCTTCTGATCGCCACGCCCACAGGCAACTCGCGCCACGGCACCGTGCCTGGCTGGCATCACTGCCCGCCACGCTGCAGTGGCGTGACGACGTGCTGCTGTGCCATGGCACGCCGAGCAGCGACCTGGTGTATTGGCTGGAGACCGTGACAGACGACTACCAGCCCCGCCGCTTACCCGGCGTTCGCGCCGCCTCGCCGAGCGAGGTGCTGCAGCGGTTGGGCGATGCGATGCATGGCGTGGCGCATGGGCTGATCCTGTGCGGCCACACGCATGTGCCGCGCTGCAAACGCGTGGCCGATGGCCGCTTGATCGTGAACCCGGGCAGCGTGGGTCTGCAGGCGTACGACGATGTGCACCCGCATCCGCACGTCATCGAAAACAGCTCGCCGCAGGCGCGTTATGCGCTGCTGACGCGCGAAGACTTCGGGTGGCAAGCCGAACTGCGCAGCGTGGCGTATGACTTCCAGGTCGCCGCCGCGCAGGCCGAGTGCAACGGTCGCCCGGACTGGGCCGAGGCACTGCGCACCGGCCGAATGGGTCGATTTGCACCGAAGCTCATGTATTGAGATAGCACGCGCCGGGTGAGCGTGGGCTTGGACCGCGATCGGCTGGCGATGATGCTGGCCGTGATGCACCGCCACGCCGGCATCGCCTGCATGGACCAAGATGTGTTCGTCAACGCAGTGGGCGGTGTGCGCATCAGTGAGCCCGCGCGGCCGACCTGGCGGTGATGCTCGCGATTCAAAGCTCGCCGCGCGGGCAAGAGCGCTTGAAGGAAGCTGCCAAGCTCGGCTTCAGCGTGGCGGTGATACCGAAAGCCAATGCGCCGAAGAAGCCGATCGAAGGGCTGACCATCTACGCGGTCGAACGCATCGAGCAGGCCATCGACCTGGCGCGCGCGCTTTGACACGCCCGACAACCCCAAGGCGCAGCGCCACGCCTCGGTCTCCGCCCTAAAACGGTTTCGCGACCACCAGGTCGATCGGTACGTCGATCTCCGCAAGGTTGTCGTACACCGAGATTTCATACCGTCCGGCACCGACCGCGGCTTGAAAGCGCCATTGCATCTCCACCTTGCTGCCCTGAGTTGCGCCCACGACGCTGACGCCCCCGCGCTCCGCATTCACTTTGGAACCGTCTGGGCGGACGAACTTGACACCGGACAGGCTCAATAGCTGATAGCCGCCGGTGAAAGTGATGCTGTTTGCATCGGTTTCTCCCAACACGATCTTGCCCAACCCGAACTCCAGTTTTTCCCCGGACTTCGGCGACATCGTGACGGCTTTCATGCTTTCTCCGGTCGCCACGAAGATCTTGGTCGTTCCGGAAAAGCCGACTCCCGAGATGGCCTGGTCCAACAGTCGATTGACTGACACCACCAGCGTCACCTTGCGACCGTCCGCACTGATTTTGGCGAAGCCTCTGGACGAAGATGCCGTCCCCAGCGAAACCGAAGGCTTGCCTTTGATGAGCGCGGTTGCCACTACCTTGGATTCGCTGCTGAACAGCGGGATGTCGGCAACGATTCTGTTTTTGAATGCCACGACAAAGCTGGTCTCGACCTTTTCCATCTCGCCGCCAAAGGGAACGAGCTTTTTGTCCCGCCCCGGAGGGGGCTCGAAATAGGCAGCGCCGATTTGCGTGATGGCGAAAACGGGGACTTCGGCGGCAGCCCATGGACTCCCCAGAGCCAACAGCAGTGGGAGGGCCCATGCGCAGAAACTTTTTGTCATCGCGTCTTTCTTGAAAGCTCACAGCCACACATTTTGACCACAACGACTGACCGCGTGCGCATCGTGCCGGGCTCTGCCAATCGCTGCTTGCAAATAAGAGCTATTATCATTTGCGTCAGCCGCCTGGCTTTTCCAAACCCGCCGCTCTGGTTCTCCACGATGTCCTCCTCTCGGCTTTCCGACTTGCCCAATGGCGCCCATGGCACGGTGCTGAACGTGAGCGCGACCTCGCCGCAAGCCGATGCGCAGATGCTGCGCCGCTTGGCTGAGCTGGGCTTTCTGCCGGGCGAGCCGGTGCAGGTGCTGCGCCGCGGCCCGGGCGGGCGTGAACCGCTGGCGGTTCAGATTGGAGAAACCTTGTTTGCGTTGCGGCAGATCGAAGCGCAGTGCGTCGAGGTGTCGGTGCCATGAGTGACGCAGCAGCACTCCCCGGACTGCGCATCGCGCTGGTCGGCAACCCGAACTGCGGCAAGACGGCGCTGTTCAACCTGCTGACGGGCGCGCGGCAGAAGGTTGCCAACTACGCGGGTGTCACCGTCGAGCGCAAGGTGGGTACCGTCACGCTGAAGAACGGCCGCTCGGTGTCGGTGATCGACCTGCCGGGTGCCTACAGCCTCACACCATCGACACCCGACGAGACGGTGACGCGCGACGTCGTGCTCGGCCAGCGCGCCGACGAGGCCGCGCCCGACGCCATCGTCGCGGTGGTCGATGCGACCAACCTGCCGATGAACCTGCGCTTGGTGCTCGAACTCAAGCGCCTGGGCCGGCCGATGGTGCTGTCGCTCAACATGGCCGACGTGGCGCGCGCCCGTGGGCTGCAGATCGACGTGGCCAGGCTCAGCGCCGAGCTCGGCATGCCGGTCGTCGAAACCATTGCCGTGCAGAGCCATGGCCATGCCGCGCTGCTCGCCCAACTCGAGCAGCAGGCCTCCTGGCCCATGGCGACCGTGGCTGCAGACGCCACACCCAGCCCGGCTCAGCTGCAGCGCGAAGTGCGGCGTATTCTTGCGCTGGTGGCACCGGGCGCCATGCAGTTCAAGCGCTTCAACCACAAGCTCGATGCGATCGTGATGCACCCGGTGTGGGGCCTGGCCCTGCTGGCGGTGCTGCTGTTCCTGATCTTCCAGGCCGTGTTCTCTTGGGCCAACCTGCCGATGGACGCCATCAAGGAGGCGGTGGCCGCGAGCGGCGAAGGGGTCAACGCCCACATGGCCGACGGCCCTCTGCGCAGCCTGCTGGTCGACGGCGTGATCGCCGGTGTGGGCGGGGTGATCGTGTTTCTGCCGCAGATCCTGATCCTGTTTTTCTTCATCCTGATCCTCGAAGACTCGGGCTACCTGCCGCGCGCCGCCTTCCTGCTCGACAACGTGATGGGCAAGGTGGGCCTGTCGGGCCGGGCCTTCATTCCGCTGCTGTCGAGCTTTGCCTGCGCCATCCCCGGCATCATGGCCACGCGCACCATTCCCAATTGGCGCGACCGCCTGGCGACCATCATGGTGGCGCCGCTGATGACCTGCTCGGCACGCTTGCCGGTGTACGCGCTGCTGATCGGCGCCTTCGTGCCGGCGCAAAGCGTCGGGCCGTTCAACCTGCAGGGCATCACGCTGTTCGTGCTGTACGTGGCTGGCGTGGTGTCGGCGATGGCGGTGGCGTGGCTGTTGAAGCGGGTGTGGATCAAGTCGAGCTACCAGCCGCTGATGCTGGAGCTGCCGCCCTACCGCTGGCCCAAGCTGCGCAACTTGCTGCTCGGGCTGTGGGAGCGGGCGCGCATCTTCATTTCACGCGTGGGCACGATCATCTTCTCGCTCACCGTGGTGCTGTGGTTCCTCTCCAGCTACCCCGCGCCGCCCGATGGCGCCACCGGGCCGGCGATCCAGTACAGCCTGGCCGGCATGCTGGGCAATGCGCTACAGGTGATCTTTGCGCCCATCGGCTTCAACTGGCAGATCTCGATCGCGCTGGTGCCCGGCTTGGCCGCGCGCGAGGTGGCGGTGGGTGCGCTCGGCACCGTGTACGCGATGTCGGCTACCACCGGCGAAGTGGCCGATGCGCTGGCACCGGTGATCGCCGCGCAGTGGTCGCTGGCCACGGCGTTCTCGCTGATTGCCTGGTATGTGTTCGCGCCGCAATGCCTGTCGACGCTCGCCGTCGTCAAGCGCGAAACCAACTCGTGGCGCTATCCGCTGCTGATGGCTGCGTACATGTTTGCGCTGGCCTACGCCGCGTCATTCATCACTTACCGAACCACGCTGTGGTTCATGCACTGAGGGCCGCGCCATGCAAAACCTGCTCGTCGCTCTGATCGTGATCGGCTGCACCAGCTATGCGGTGTGGGTGTTGATTCCCGGCGCGCTGCGGCGTGCCGCGGCACAGCAGGCGCTGAAGTGGCCGTGGCCGGCCCTCATCGCCGCCCGGCTGCAGAAGGCAGCCAAGGTGTCGGGCGGTTGCGGGTGCGACGGCTGCGACGCCAAGCCCCTGAAGCCGGCCGCCGGCGCCGCGCAACCCATTCGCATCCACCGCCAACCCAAGCTCTGAAGAGAAGCTTGTGGGAACCACGCAGCCGCGCTCTGCGGGGCTGCCCCTACCATCGCGTTCATGAATCCAATCTTGGGGTGGGGCCTGGCCGCGGCCGCGGTGGTGGCCGGCTGGAAGGCGTATGGCTGGCAGGGCGTGGTGATGGCGGTGTCGCTGACCGTGTTCTGGCTGCTGCTGCAGTTCAGCCGCACGATGCGGGCGATGAAGAATGCCGCGGCGGCGCCGAAGGGCCGTGTCGACAGCGCGGTGATGGTCAACGCCAAGCTGCAGGCCGGCATGACGCTGCTGCAGGTGATAGCGCTGACCAAGAGCCTCGGCGAGCGCGTGAGCGAAACGCCCGAAACCTGGTCGTGGGCCGACGATGGCGACAGCCGCGTCACGCTGGTGTTCGACGGCGCCAAGCTGAAAAGCTGGCAACTCGTGCGGCCGGAATCGGCACCCGACTGAGGCCCGCGCGATGGGCATTCGCCCAAGTCCCTAAAATTGCGCCCTTGATCGAATCACAGGAGCTTGCCATGTCGATGGCTGATCGCGACGGGAAAATCTGGATGGATGGCGAGCTGGTGGACTGGCGCGACGCCAAGATCCACGTGCTCTCGCACACGCTGCACTACGGCTGTGGCGCCTTCGAAGGCGTGCGCGCCTACAACACGGCCCAGGGCACAGCCATCTTCCGGCTGCGCGAGCACACCGAGCGCCTCTTCAACAGCGCCAAGATCTTGCGCATGAAGATCCCGTTCACGATGGAGCAGGTGATGGAAGCGCAGCGCACCGTGGTGCGCGAGAACAAGCTCGAAAGCTGCTACCTGCGCCCGCTGACCTGGATCGGCTCCGAGAAGCTCGGCGTCAGCCCCAAGGGCAACACCATCCACCTGATGGTGGCCGCGTGGTCCTGGGGCGCCTACCTCGGCGAAGAAGGGCTGAAGCGCGGCATCCGCGTCAAGACCAGCAGCTACACCCGCCACCACGTCAACATCACGATGACGCAGGCCAAGGCGGTGAGCAACTACACCAACTCCATCCTCGCCAACATGGAAGCCACCGAAGACGGCTACGACGAGGCGCTGCTGCTCGACGCCTCGGGCTTCGTGAGCGAAGGCGCGGGCGAGAACCTCTTCGTCATCAAGGGCGGCGTGGTCTACACGCCCGACCTGTCGGCCGGCGCGCTGAACGGCATCACGCGCAACACCGTGTTCGCCATCTGCAAAGACCTGGGGCTGGAGCTGAAGGAAAAGCGCATCACGCGCGACGAGGTCTACATCAGCGACGAAGCCTTCTTCACCGGTACCGCCGCCGAAGTGACGCCGATCCGCGAACTCGACCGCATCGAACTCGGCAGCGGCTCGCGCGGGCCGATCACCGAGAAGATCCAGAGCGCGTTCTTCGACATCGTGAACGGCCGCAACCCGAAATACGCCGAATGGCTCACCCCCGTTTGAAGAGGCCGACATGAGCGAACCCAAAGCAGTCGTGGAACTCCTCGCCAAAGACCTGCAAGGCCCCGGCGTCGTCCACTGCCCCAACCCGAAGATGACGCTCTGGAGCACCCACCCCAAGGTCTTCATCGACGTGGCGACCACCGGCGAAGGCAAGTGCCCGTATTGCGGCACGGTGTACCGCCTGAAGGCCGGCGAAAAAGTGCACGGCGGCCACTGAGGATGCTGGGTCACGGGTCTCATCGCTCCTGCCGCTCGACAGGGCGCAGCCGGGCGCCGGGCGGGTTGACGCCGACGTGAGCACGCTGGTCATCGCGCCGCAGTGGATCGGCGACGCGGTGATGTCGGAGCCCTTGCTGCGCGTTCTCGGCGATCGGGGTGAGCGACTCGCCGTGGCGGCCCTGCCGTGGGTGGCGCCGGTGTACCGCGCCATGCCGCAGGTCGGCGAGGTGATCGAACTCCCGTTCGCCCACGGCCGGCTCGACTGGGCTGCACGGCGCCAGCTTGCCGCCGGCCTGCACGGCCGTTTCGACACCGCCTATGTGCTGCCCAACTCGCTGAAATCGGCCCTGATCCCGTTCTTCGCCGGTGTTCCGAAACGCATCGGCTATCACGGCGAAGGCCGCTATCTGCTGCTGAACGAGCGCTTGCCCAACCCGGTGGGCCGCCCGCCGATGGTGGCCTTCTACCGCGCGCTCTCCGGCGCGGCACCAGCAAGCGAGCAACCGCGGCTTCACTTCGACGACGCGCGCCTGCAGCAAGCCACGGCCCAGCAGTCGCTCACGCCCCAGGGCTACTGGGCCTTCGCGCCCGGTGCCGAGTACGGCCCTGCCAAGTGCTGGCCGGCCAGCCACTACGCCGAGCTGGCACGTGGGCTGCATGCGGCGCACGGCCTGCCGATCGTGTTGCTCGGCTCGGGCAAGGAGGCGGCCTTGTGCAAAGACATCTCCCAGGCAGCACCCGGCGCCTGTCGCGTGCTGGCCGGGCAGACCACGCTCATCGATGCCATGGCGCTCATCGCCGCGGCGCGCGGCGTGGTCAGCAACGACTCGGGGCTGATGCACGTGGCCGCTGCCTTCGGCGTGCCGCAGGTCGCCGTGTTCGGCTCGACCAGCCCCGAGCACACGCCGCCGCTCAACCCGAAAGCGCGCGTGCTCTGGCTCAAGGAAGAGCTGCAGCTCGATTGCGCGCCCTGCTTCGACCGCGTCTGCCGCTTCGGCCACACGCGTTGCCTGACCGGTGTGCCGGCGTCGCGCGTCGAGGCTGCGCTGGCCGATGCCCATGGAGTCTGACGCCAACCAGCTGATGGGCGAGGCGCTGGTCGGCGCCGGCACCTCGGTCTGGGCCTGGGACCTGCCCGACGACGTGCTCACCGGCATGAACGGCAGCGTGGCCCTGCTCGGCTATGCGGCGGGCGAACTCGAGTCGACGCAAACGGGCTGGAATACCGTCATCCACCCCGACGACCTGCCCGACAACGACGCCGCCTACCTGACGCACGCCGCCGGCCACGCGCCGTCGTACGAGAGCGAATACCGCGCGCTCGCCAAGAACGGCAGCTGGCGCTGGCTGGCCGAGCGCGGGCGCATCGTCGAGTGGTGGCCCGACGGCACGCCGCGCCGCATGGTCGGCACCTTGAGCGACGTGACCATGCGCCGGCTCGCCGAAAGCGAAGCCGCCGAGCGCGACGAACGCCTGCGCCAGATCACCCGCCACGTGCCGGGGCTGCTGTACCAGTTCCGCCTGCCCTTGGTTGGGCGCGGTGTGTTCCCCTATGTCAGCGAGCGCTGCCACGACGTGCTGGGCCTGGCCCCGCAGGCCTTGATGCTCGACGCCGGCGTGCTGTTCCGCCGCATCGACAAGGCCGACCGCCAGCAGATCAATCTCGCGCTCGAAGGGTGGACGCGCAGCCAGGCGCCGCGCCGCATCGAGTTCCGCTACCAGCACCCCAACGGGCAGATGCGCTGGATGCTCGGCGTCTCGTCACCTCGCAGCGAGGCCAACGGCGACGTGGCGTGGCATGGCTACCTCGAAGACGTCACCGAACACCGCGAGCTCGAGAAGGCCCGCGAACTCGCAGCCACCGCCGAAGCTGCCAACCGCGCGAAGACCGAGTTCCTCTCGCGCATGAGCCACGAGCTGCGCACGCCGCTGAATGCCGTGCTGGGTTTTGCGCAGCTGCTGGAGCTGGACGAAATCGACCCCTTGAGCCCGGCGCAGCGCCAACGGGTGGCGCTGGTGCGCGAATCGGGCGAACACCTGCTGCGCATGATCAGCGACCTGCTCGACCATTCGCGCATCGAAGCAGGCCAGCTCTCGGTGGACCTGGACGACGTGCCCCTGCAGCCGCTGCTGCGCGAGTGCGCCGACATGCTGGCGCCCGCGGCGCAGGCGGCCGGCGTGAGCCTGCAGTGGGGCGGCACAGACCAGCCGCTGCGCGTGCGCGCCGACCCGACGCGGCTGAAGCAGGTGGTGCTCAACCTGCTCAGCAACGCCATCAAGTACAACCACCGCAGCGGCACGGTGCGCATCGAAACGACCGACCACTGCGGCAAGGTGTGCCTGCGCATCGTCGACACCGGCCTGGGCATCGCACCCGAGCACATGGACAACCTGTTCGAGCCTTTCAACCGCCTGGGGCAGCGCCGCAGCGGCGTCGAAGGCACCGGCATCGGCCTGGCCATCACGCGCGCGCTCGTCACGCTGATGCACGGGTGCATCGAGGTGCACAGCGTGCCGCGCGCGGGCTCGACCTTCAGCGTGATGCTGCCGTCGGCCGCATCAGTAGCGCATCACAACGCCAGCTTGCCGACGTAGAGGATCGGGCCGGTCGGCGCGCCGGTCGGCGAACCGCCGGTGGGCTCGAGGCTGACCGCCAGCGCTGCGGTGTTGTCGAGCACCTTGCCGCGCTTGACCACCGTCGTGCCCTGCGCCGAGATCAAGCCCAGCGAACGCGGCGCGCCTTGCGGCGGCACGGCCCACAGCTCGAGCGCCCGGTCAGGTTGCAACGACAAGTTGGTGATCGGCCGGGTGACCATCGCGCGGCCATCGGCGCTGATGCTCGCGATGAACGAGGCCGGGACCACACCGCCTTGGGGCGCCGCACCGTTGGCTGCCGACAGCACCACAACAATCGGCGGCTGCGACGGCCGCGGGCTGGCCAGCAGCACCGCGAGCGTCAGCGCGGCCACCGTCGCCACACCCGACAGCGCGCGCCAGAACGCGAGCTGCGCCCACCAGCCGGTGGCTGCGGGAGCGGCTGCCTTGGCCGGCGCAATGCGCGCCTCGATGCCTTGCCAGATGCGCGGCGGCGGCGTCACCGGCATCACGCTGGTGGTCAGCGGCATCAAACGCGCTTCCCACGCGCTCACCGCGCGGCGCAGGCCGGGGTGCGAGCGCATCAGCGAGGCGAAGCGGCGGCGCGCAGGGCCGCGCAGCGTGCCGGCCACATAGGCAGCGGCGAGGCGATCGGCGAGTTCGGGGCGGCTGTAGTCCATGGCTACTCTGCTTGTACGTCGCGCACGACGGCGTTCTCGAGGCAGGATTTCAGGGCGATCAGCCCGCGGCGCACCCACGACTTCACTGTGCCCAGCGGCTCTTTCATCTGCTCGGCGACCTCGGCATGGCTCAGGCCGTCATAGAAGGCCATCGCGACGCTCTGGCGTTGCTGCGCCGTGAGGCCCTTCATGCACTGCGACAAGGCGCGCGCATCCGACGCCTGGCTCAGCAGGGCCAGCGGTCCGGGTGCGTTGTCGGCCAGGTCGTCGTACACGTCTCGTTCCTCGTCGGAGTCGCTTGCCAGGGGAGCGGGCTGAGTCTGCGGCTCGGCCTGCTTGCGGCGCAGGCTGTCGATCGCACGGTTTCGCGCAATGCTCGTGAGCCACGTCAAGGGCTGGCTTTGCGCCGCATCGAAGCTCTGCGCAGCCCGCCAGACATTGACGTAGACCTCTTGCAGCACGTCCTCGGCTTGCGCCCTGTCCCTGTTGATACGCAGCACGACACCGAACAGATGCGCACTGGTGCGTTCGTACAAGAGGGCGAATGCAGCGCGGTCACCCAGGCCGGCACGCCCCAGCAGGCGCGACAGGTCGCGGCTTTTCTCACTCCACTCTTGCGGGTCGACGGCCATGGGCGATGAAGGATGTGACGGGCATCACGCTGCGGCATTCTAGGGTTGCCGTTCAGCGCGGCTCGGTCGGTAGTCGTGGTCGTGCCAGGGCCGTGACTTCTTACGTGAAATGCCGTCCGTACAATTCGCGCACCATGCCGTCCACCCCGTCCCACTCGCGCGAATTCGTCCTGACGCTGTCGTGCCGCGATGCCAAGGGCATCGTCTACGCGGTCTCGGGCCTGCTGTACCAGGCCGGCTGCAACATCGTCGATTCGCAGCAGTTCGGCGATCTGCCCGATGAAGACGGCGTGCACAGCACCGGCCTGTTCTTCATGCGGGTGCATTTCGAAGCCCCGCCGCACCTGGCCCACACCGACACGCTGAACACGCTCTTCACCAGCGTGCGCGAGCAGTTCGGCATGGATGCGCAGTTCCACAGCCGCGCCCGCCGCCCGCGCGTGCTGTTGATGGTGAGCCAGCACGGCCACTGCCTCAACGACCTGCTCTACCGCTGGCACTCGAGCCAGCTGCAGGTGGACATCCCGGCCATCGTGTCCAACCACCCGACCTTCGCCGACCTGGCCGCGCGCTATGGCATCCCGTTCCACCACCTGCCGCTGGCGGCGGGCAGCAGCGCCGAGGGCAAGCGCGCGCAAGAGCAGCAGATCGAGGCCCTGATCACCGAGCACCAGATCGACCTGGTGGTGCTCGCGCGCTACATGCAGATCCTGAGCCACGCGTTCTGCGGTTTCCTGAAGGGGCGCGCGATCAACATCCACCACAGTTTTCTGCCCAGCTTCAAGGGCGCCAAGCCCTACTTCCAGGCGCATGACCGCGGCGTGAAGCTGATCGGCGCGACGGCCCACTACGTGACCGCCGAACTCGACGAAGGCCCCATCATCGAACAAGACGTGGCCCGTGTGGACCACTCGCTGAGCGCCGAAGGCTTCACCGCCGCGGGCCGCGACGTCGAATGCATGGTGCTGGCACGCGCAGTGCGTTGGCATGTCGAGCACCGCGTGCTGCTGAACGGCCAGAAGACGGTGATCTTTCACTGAACCCCCGACGAACCATGGCACGCCCCAAGCCCCCCGACATCGCGCTGATGACATCGCCCGACGACGCGGAAGCGCAGTTCTACGAGGCGCTGCAGCGCGGCGACATCGAGAAGCTGATGGCCGTGTGGTCCGACGACGACGAGATCTGCTGCGTGCACCCGGGCGGCCCGCGCGTCGTGGGCCCGGCGGCCATCCGCGCCGCCTTCGACGCCATGTTCTCCAACGGCGTGATCGACGCCCACCCCGAGAAGGTGCGGCGCGTTGCCACGCACGACAGCGCGGTGCACAGCGTGGTCGAGCGCATCCAGGTCATGACCGAAGAGGGCCCGCAGTCGGCCTGGGTCATCGCGACCAACGTCTACGTGAAAGCGGCCCTGGGCTGGCGCCTGGTGGCCCACCACGCCAGCCCCGGCTCGACGCAAGAGTTGCCGGAGGTCGGCGAAACGCCTTCGGTTCTTCACTGAACACCCGCCCGCATCGATGCAGAACTACCACGCGCCCCGCTGGCTCGCCGGCAACGGCCCGGTCGGCGGCAACCTGCAAACCATCTGGCCTGCGCTGTTCTCGCGCAGCCACCAAGGCCCGCCACCGGTCTACCGCCGCGAGCGCTGGACCACTCCTGACCACGATTTCATCGACGTCGACTTCAGCATGCAGCCCGCGGACGACGCCCTGCAGCGCCCGCTGCTCGTGCTGTTCCACGGCCTCGAAGGCTCCTCGGCCAGCCACTACGCCCGCGCCTTTGCCAACTGGTCGCGCGAGAACGGGTGGCGCTACGCGGTGCCGCACTTCCGCGGCTGCTCGGGCGAGCTGAACCTCGCACCGCGCGCCTACCACTCGGGCGACTTCGAAGAGATCGGCTGGGTGCTCGAACGCATGCGCACGCTGCACACCGGCCCCATCGTTGCGGTGGGCGTGTCGCTCGGCGGCAATGCCTTGCTGCGCTGGGCCGAAGAAGCCGGCGAGACGGCTTCGCAGACGGTGCGCGCCGTGTGCGCGATCAGCTCGCCCATCGACTTGGCGGCCGGCGGCCATGCGATCGGCCGCGGCTTCAACCGGCAGGTCTACACCCGCATGTTCCTGCGCACCATGGTGCCCAAGGCCCTGCGCAAACTGGCGCAGCACCCGGGCCTGTTCGACGGCCGCAAGCTCCAGTCGGCGCGCGACCTCTACGAGTTCGACAACATCTTCACCGCGCCGCTGCACGGCTTTCGCAACACCGAAGACTACTGGCAGCGCGGGTCGGCCAAGCCGCACCTGCACCGCATCCGCGTGCCGGCGCTGGTGCTCAATGCCCGCAATGACCCTTTCGTGCCCGCAGCCAGCCTGCCCCACGCGCACGAAGTGGGCGCCTTCGTGACACTCTGGCAGCCCGAGCACGGCGGCCACGTCGGCTTCGCCCGGGGCCGCTGGCCGGGCCACGTGCTCACGCTGCCCGAACAGGTGATGGGCTGGATGTCTGCCCATGCATGACGGCCCCTCGACCCGAGACGCAGAGGAGAAGTGCGATGGATGAGATGGTCAAGGCGGCGTTGAAGAAGTGGCCCAACGTGCCGGCCTGCTACGGCTGGCTCGCGCTCGATGCGCGCGGCGACTGGTACATGCGCGACGACCGCATCCAGGCCGCCGGACCCTTCCCCCGCATCAAAGGCAGCCGCATCAACCACGAGAAGCTGCGCGAATTCATCGAACGCAACTACGACCACGACGAACGCGGCTGCTGGTACTTCCAGAACGGCCCGCAGCGCGTGTATGTGGAGCTCGAAGCCGCGCCCTGGGTCTGGCGCCTGGAGGCCGTGGCCGGCTCGGCGCCGCAACTGCGCTCGCACACCGGCCGCGAAGCGCGCTTCGAATCGGCGATCGTCGACGAGGCCGGGCGGCTCTTCATCGCCACCGACATCGGCCTCGGCGTCGTGCACACGCTCGACATGGAAACGGCGGCCGACGCGATCGAGCAAGGCCTCTGGGCCGTCACCGACCTGCGCGGTGCCGAGCTGCCGCAGCGCTTCGGCCACTGCCTGAGTCCCCGGGCCCAGGCCGAGCCGAAGACGCCGGCTCACATCCCGTAGAACACTGGTATCCATCGGCCGGCATCGCTCGGAAATGCGAGCATGAAAAAGCCGACCCGCAGGTCGGCTTTTTTGCGGGCAGAGCCCGGCTTACTTGCTGGCGGCAGCTGCCGGGGCCGGCGCGGCGTCCGAGGCAGCGGCAGAAGGCGCCTTGGGTTCGTCGAACTTCGCGCCACCCTTGTTGGCCATGTAGACCACGGCACGGCCGATCTCGAAGTCGCTGAAATCGCCGCCGCCTTGCGGGCCCATCGCGCCCTTGCCCTTGAGGGCGTGCGTCAGCAGTGTTTCGTAGCCCTGCCCGATGCGCGGAGCCCAGGCGGCTGCGTCGCCGAACTTGGGAGCGCCCGCGACGCCTGCGGTGTGGCAGGCGGTGCATTGAGCGGCAAACACCTGGTCGCCGGACTTCATGGAAGCCGCGTCGTTGATGTCTTTCACTTCCACGCTGGCAACGGGTTGAATGCGCTTGGCCGTGGCTTCGAGCGACATGCCGTCGCTGCCGGCAGACGGCTGCGGGTTGGAGCCGACGTGGCTCACCAGCAGCACGATGACAGCAATGGGAATGACGAAGGCAAAGATCACCGCAGCAATGAGCTGCTTGACGGTTTTCACCGGCCCTTCGTGGGCTGCGTCGTCGTGTTCGGAACTGCTGTGATGGGGGTCGCTCATGAAATCCTCGGTGGCTGGACCGCTGGGTGGCGCAAAACCGCGGAATTATATGCGGGCGCCTCGGGAGCGAGGCGCCTGCGAAGGTGCGCTGATAGAATCGCCGCCCTGCGCGTCCGTAGCTCAATGGATAGAGTACTGCCCTCCGAAGGCAGGGGTTGCTGGTTCGATCCCAGCCGGGCGCACCAGTCAACATAATGACTTTGCCGGTACCGTGTCGGCAAGTTCAACCATATCCGTAGCGGAATTCGCACTTTTGCTTGGTGTCGAGTTGCGGCGGCAAATGCTTGAACAGTCGCCAGCCGGGGCGACGGGACAGCCCGAACCGGGCCAAGCGCACTGGCTCCGAAGCAAAAAGGACGCGGCAAGCCGCCTGGCGTTGCGCGCCAGCACTCAAACCGGAGGCCTTCGACACCAATGGGGCAGTTCAGCAAGGGGGTTCGAGCCGAAACCATCGTCGGACCGCTGCGCACGGGGTTCAAGCTCGCCAAATGGGAAGCCTTGTTCCGGCAGAAGGGCGAGGACGACGACGATCGCCACCTGTATGAGGCAGGGCGCCTGATCTTCGAGAAGGCGAATCACATTCGCGCGTCGCTCAAGGTCACCTTCTCGAACGAGCTGCGCGCGACGACGAAGCTGCGCGCCTTCGTGGCCATCGCCAATCACAACTTCGTGACGCTCAACGCAAAGGCGCGGTCGGCGATGCAGGAGGCCGCGGAGAAGCAGATCGAAGAGCGCCCGGGTATTCCGATCATGATGCATGAGGTCGCCGGGCTGAAGCTCAAGACCGACGAAGGCGCGGAGTTCGGGCCGGAGGAGTTGGTCCAGAGCATGGTCGACGGCATCCAGATACCTCTGAAGCGGATTCTGGAGAGGAATCCAGACCTGTCGGGCAACGCTGAATTCGGCAAGCTCAATGGCAAGGAACTGCTGGGCGACTTCGCGAGAGCCAACCTGTACTCCCTAATTGAAGCGTTGTGGGATGACTGCCTGTGGATCGGGTACGTCGCCTCGCAAGAGGAGCGCAGGGTGACGTTCCGGCTGCCGAAGCCAGCGTGGCAGATTCGCGCAGTGGTCAGCCGGGTCAGGATGACAAGCCTTGCCCGCGAGTTTGCTGTGCACTCGATGGAGATCCAGCGACGCCCCTTGCTGCAGGCGATGGTGAAGGACGTTGGATTGGCCGACGTCACCGCCGTGGCAAAGGTGGACGGTCGGCAGGTCTTGCGCCTTGCACCCATCGATCTGGCGTCCCGGGAGGGCGGCTGGCTTTTGGCGATGCGCGGCTACGCCAGCGAGCCCTACTACACCGAGTTGCTCGACGAAGCGCAGCCCAAGCTCAAGGGCGCGACGATGAACCAGTTGTTGAGCACGTGGGCCATCGTCAGCAAGGCAGCGCATCTGCTGAGGGAGGTCCTCGAGGCACGGGATGTCGCGAAGCCCGACGATCCCAATACCTGGTTGGCAGGTTTTGCACCTGTGCTTCAGCGCCAAGCGTTGGAGGAGGCGGTCGCCGCCGCCTGCTCAACGACTTTCGAGCAGACCCGTGCGTTGGTCGAATTTCTGGTGTTCCGGGGCGGTCCTGATCAGGAGCTGTGGGCACAGCCGCTAGTCCCGGTGAGCAAGGACAACGTCGTTCCCCTGTTTGCCACGACGACCTCACCAAATCTGCACCGCCTGGTCGACGTCTGGATGTGGCAGCTCGGCGTCCAGTTGGACGTCCGCGGTCCTGCTTTCGAGGCATACATCCGTGGCCATCTTCAGAACGACCTCGCAACGTCGCCGCTTTTAGGCAAGGTGTCGTCTTGCCTGGGGCAGGGACTGGTGTTCACCCCACCCGGTGAGCGCTCGGAGGAGATCGACCTTGTCATGGTGATCGGCGACAAGGTGGTGATCGGCGAAGCGAAGTGCTTTCTGGAACCCACGGAGCCGCGGCAGGTTGCGCGGCATCGCGACAAGGTGCTGGACGCGGTCGCCCAGGTCAAACGCAAGGCCGTGGCGGTGGCCTCGCACAAAGAGGCATTCAAGGGTCGCGTCAAGCAGGTCGGGCTGGCGCTGCCGGACCAGTTCGATGTCATCCCGATGGTGGTCCTCAACTCGGCGTTCCATGTGGGCATTCCGGTCGACGACGTGCCGATCGTCGACGAGTACATCCTGGGTGTCTTCTTTCGGGGTGAGTTCAACGAACTGGCCTCACATTCCCTCGAGGACGGGCTCAACACAGTGCGCAAACGCCTGCTGTACACCTCGGCTGAAGAGGGTGCGCAAGCACTGCTGGACTTTCTGATGAGCCCGCCACAGATGCAACCTTTGCTGAACGGGGTTCGCAAACGCTGGCTGCCGATTCATCCGGTGAACGATGAAGATTGGATGGGCATGTACTTCGCAGTCGATTGCGTCCCCTTCATCGACATGGAAGATGCTGCCAAGGCGTTCCAGAAAATCAAAGAAGCAAGCCGATTGAACTCAGGCGATGGAAACGATGCGGGCCATTGCTTGCCGGTGCTGAGCTGAAAGCGCGTTCAAATCTCATTCCAGGCATTTCCTTGAGCCTCGAGAACGTGAGGAACCGCTTCATCCAACCAGTAGCTGCGGGCGCGTTCGACCACCAGTATTTCTTCGAACTTGCACCCACCGCCAGGCCAGCCGATATGGGGCTCGATGGCCCAGAGGCCGAGCTTGTTTCCGATGTGTTCGGGTGTGAGCGCTGCGGACAAGCCGAGCCTGAAAAACACCATGTTTGTTTCGAGCGAGAACCAGCCAACCGACCTGGTGCCGATCCGCAAGGGCTTCTTGTTACGCGGCTTGACACGAAACACGCGATGGCCGAGCACACAGTGCGGATACTTGCTGTGGACGTTGTCATAGCCGGCCGAGACAATCAGGCGATCCACCTCGCTCCATATCTGCGCGGGCGTCATTTTGCTGGCAAACATCGCAGGGATGGCTGCCCGAAGGTCCAGCATGAAGGCCTTCGCTTTCTGTAGCTGGGCGTTTGGCTGCAGCGATACCGCGTAACCCACGTCGCCGATGTAGCCGTCAACGATCGGCGACACGTCCAGAACTGCCACCTCATTGGGGGAGAGCCTCCGATCGCTCGGGTGATAGTCCGCGTACCCGGCGTACCCATCGAAACGAGCGTGTTCGCCAAACCAAGCAAATGGGCGATGCAGGTAGCGCTCGGTGCCATGCTCTCGCAGATAGTTCTCCAACAACTGAGCGGCCTCCTTTTCGGTCATCCCCGGCTTCAGTTGTGTAGACACATGAACGACTGCATCACAGGCAAGGCGTTGCGCCTTGAGGAATCCTTCCATGGCCCGCGCAGTGGGTAGATGATCGGCGCCACCTGCATACTTGGTGTCGCGAGTCGGCGTAATCCGGCCACCCGGAGTCGGCATATACCGGCCACTTGAGGTAGCGCCGAAGGGCATCTCGAAGCACCCTGTGAACGGCGTTATTTTGCCGTGTTGTCGGAGCCCTTTGCGGGTCCCTTCTCGACGCTTTTTGCGACCGTTTTTTTGGACGCTGGAGCGACCTTCGGATCGCGGTAGGACGGCCCGTCGAGTTCGAGGCAATGTAAGCGGTAAGCCAGCGGCGTCGTTGCCTACGAGGCAGCGGTACGGTACAGGTCTGATCGCAGCGGCTGGTCGGCGAAGAGCGTCTTCCAGTTGCGCGGTGTGAGTTCACCCACGCGCGA